>Ga0164318_10006316_pt1 | contig 11478 bp, 12 predicted proteins | sample GuaBasSedimGuay9_FD_113734 | JGI IMG/M metagenome (GOLD analysis project Ga0164318, IMG submission 113734) | Subseafloor sediment microbial communities from Guaymas Basin, Gulf of California, Mexico - Guay9, Core 4571-4, 0-3 cm | ecosystem: Environmental > Aquatic > Marine > Hydrothermal vents... | reverse complement strand
GTAGATGATTATTGATAGATTAATACAAATCTATTCTAGCATCTATATTATGTTTATTCTAAAAGATAATTTAAATTTTTTAATTAAAAAGTGGCGCACTTATTTCTAGATGAACCAGAAATTTAAGTATTTTTTAAAATTTTGCGCCGAACAGATATTTTTGATTTTGTATTTATTATGGTGTAGAATAGAATTAGGAAGTGAAAATGATCTGTGTTTGTTATTTTTTAGAAAAAATAGTGGGATAGATTATACTGTCTCAATACCGGCAAGAAAAAATAATGTTCCTTTAAATATAATAGAAAGTTTTTATAAATAATTCAAAACAAACATTCTGGCGCAAGTTGCTAAAATCCTTGCTCCAAATATCTAATTCTTAAAATAAAAAAATGAAAGACGAAAAGGAAAAAAACATAAACAATATTACAAACCTTGATCAAAAAAAAAGAAAGAAAGGAAACGGACTGATCACATTATTCATCGCGGGTTTTATTTTTCTAGTGACTTTTATTACTCTCGTGTTTTTTCTATTAATGAAGGAAAAGGGTCAGAATGATTATAAAGAAGAAAAATATGTTTACACGGAAGAGATCCCTCAGCAGGTTATAAAGTCCTCAAAGGAAATAATGAAAAATATGAAAACCGTTAAATTTGATGGAGAGATAAAAGTCAATGCTTTAATGGCAAGTAAAAAACAAAATATTCCTTTTGATTATTCTTCCACCCTTGATCTGGCTCTTGCCGGATATATAGACAGAGTTGATTCGGATGATATAAAAACACAGTTTAATACAGATCTTGAAATAGATATTTTGTCTGAAGGAGGAAGTGAAAATATTTCTCTTAATATGGATTACATAAAAATGCAAGATAATTTTTATTATAAATTGAATGATTATGATTTGGGTATGATGGGGATGATGTTTGGATCTGAGTTAAAAAAATATAAAGGCAAATGGTTTATGGCAGAAATACCAGATGAGAAAGATTATAATTCTGAGAATTTAGACTTGGAAAAAATGAGTGAGATCTATGCTAAATATAAACTGTTTAAATTTAAAGAAGATTTAGGAGGCAAAAAATTGGGAAATATTGAGGTGTATCATTATGGAATGGAATTAGACAGTTCTAATCTTGCGAATTTAATAGAAGAGTTGCAGTCTCAGATTGAAGAAAATGGTCATGAAGCAGAAAATGGAGTTAAAGAAAAATTATTTGGTAGAATTTTTGAAAACATTGATATTGAATTGTGGATAGGAAAGAAAGACAAATTTCCGTGTAAAATCAAAGTCACTGGAAATTATGACACGGAAGACTTTAAACAAATCGTTAGCAAAGCATTTGGGGAAGCTGAAGCAAAAAAAGAAGATGATAGTATCAAATCAAAAATAAGCTCTGTTGAAAGAAGATTAAAGAGCCATTATAAATACACGGAAAGTTATGATGTTAGCAGCCTTTCCTATTATGAAGAAAAAATAAAACCGGAAAATGTTATAACAAACAAAGATTCTTACGCAATTTGGAAAGAAATGGCATCAACAACCGATAAATGGTGCGTTGATTCAACGGGAAAAAGCGGATATGTTCTGGGAGAAATCAAGAGTCCCGTTTGTCCAAAAACCAGTGCGGAGCCACAAGGTGAAAAGAGAGATTATGAAAAATATGTCTATAATAAATTTGAAGAAGAGATAGGATCGGATGGAAAAATAGAAGTTGGATTTGATCTGGATCTTTCACTCAGCGAATTTAACAAACCTCTAAAAATTGAAAAACCGAAAGATGTGGAGGAAATAGAAGGAGACAACGATAGAAGCACAACAAACTTTCCTCTAGGTAGCGGTTTATTGAGTCTTAGTAAAAATTTTTCCCAAAAAAGAATTTCTGAAACCGACAATGAAGAAAAGAATGAAATCAGTTATAAAAGTGAAGACACAAAAGATGGTTATGTTCTGGGAGAGTCAGTCTCAACTTATGGCGAATTTGAAAAAATATTTGAGTTGTTTAATTTTCTCCGGTAGGATATTTAGGGATGGATAGAATTAAATTTACACAAATAAAAACGGCGCAATCAAAGCCGTTTTTATTTCAAGGTTTTATAATCGATTTTTTTAGTTTTTCGGATATTTTTTCTGGAGTTTATGCTGATAAAAATTAGTGCTATTGCTTCAGAAGAAATTCCGGAATGACAATATTAAAAAAACGAGGAAGTTTTAGTAATGTTAAATCACCCTATCTTTTTTCATAAACTCCAAGGCTTCCAAAACCGAATACGACGCTCTGGTAATGCCCATACTTTTCATATTAGTATCGGTTCCAACAAGATAGAGCCCCTGAATTGGAGATTTCGGAGAGGGAAATTTTACACCGATCGTAACTGCTGCTTTCTCTGGAACGATAGTTTGAATGTGTTCAAATTCAATGTTTTCTTTGATATTCGGCAAAGCCGTGAAGATGGAATGCTTCAGTTTATCCAACTGTTTTTCCGGACTACTTTCCTTAATAACGGTTGTAAATCCGATAAGCTGTTTATTTTTGGGGGCTAGATTGGAATCAAAGTTTGATACGGGAATTGCCCAATATGGAGAAGGCGTGTCAAAATATATTTCCGATCCGATATATGACATTTCCGAAATTTTGTTTTTCAACCCCAGCCAGAGAGTAGTACTTTCCACCTGTTTAATTTTTTCAAGTTCAGATTTATATTTGGCGCTAAGCTTATCCGTAAAATTGGGCAGATCTTTTACAAATCCGGAATAGACAACAGTATTTGCGTGATAGATACCTTTGTCAGTTTGAACTCCATTTATCCTATTATTCTTGATAATAAACTTAATTGCTTTTTCGTTGGTTTTAATGGATATCCTGTTTTTTGGAATGGAATTTAGAATTGAAGAAGTTATACTTTGAATTCCTCCAAGCGGATAACCTTGTGTGCTATAGCCATGTTTGACGAATTTAACTATTTTTTTAAGATGTCTTTTTATGCTTTTATCGTCTTCATCAACATATCCGGAACCGCCAAGCATTCTCCAGGCAGGAGTTTCTTTCATTGATTTTCCGCTTAAAAAAATACAGAGCGTATTTATAAATCTGATTGATTTCGTTGAAAAATCATAGTTCTTTGTGTAATCATACACACTTTTTTCGAGCACATTCTTGTTTATTGAAGAGTTTGCAACAGCATCAATCATAATTCTTGCTATAAGAGCCCTATCTCTTTTTGAAAGTATGTCAAAATAAGATAGCTGGATAAGTGTTAACGGTATCTCTTGCAGTTTATCCCGCCAGCGCGTGTAATATGATCCGATTGGCTTAAATTTCGGAACAACAGAAAAATATTTGTCCATTAAAATTCTCAACGGACCACTTGAAAGTCCTGTGATTGCATGAGGACCTGTGTCCATATGGTATCCGTTTATTTCATAAGTACGGCAATTTCCACCGACATAATCACTTTTTTCAATTATCAGAACATTCTTTTTCCCTTTACACAAAGCCAACGCCATTAAAAGACCGCTAACTCCGGCACCGATTATTATTATGTCATATTTTGTTTTAGGCATAAAAATATTATTAAGACAGTATAGTATTATAATAAATGAAATTTGGAGATAGCGCCAGTTTTGAAAAGCTTTTTAACTTTTATGAGATGCTCTTACTTTTTCCGTGATGAACCAAGATTTTTTGTTTTGCGTTTACACAACCATATTAATCAATCTTCCTTTTACAAAAATAATCTTTCTAATCTCTTTTCTTTTAATCCATTTCTTGATCTTCTCGCTTTCCAGAGCAAGTTTTTTTGCGTCTTCTTCTGAAATGTCAACGGGGGCTTTTATTTGATCGCGAAGTTTGCCGTTGATTTGGATAACAAGTGTTATTTCTTTTTCTTTAATAATTTCTTTATTATACTCTAGCCACTTTTGCAAATGGATACTTTCTCTATTACCAAGTATTTCCCAAAGTTCTTCCGTGATGTGCGGAGCGAAAGGGGAGAGGAGAATTAAAAATTGTGAATAGTGAGTTGTGAATATTTTTTCTTCTTTTTCTAATTTATTTAGAAATATCATCAACTGTGAGATCGCCGTGTTGAATTTTAAATTTTCTATGTCTTCTGTGACTTTTTTGATCGTTTTGTGGAGTAATGGTTCTATGGATTCAGATGTGATAGATTGAGGTTTAGACGCGATAAATCGTGTTTCTACTTTTGTTTGTAAATTCCATACTTTTTCCAAAAACCGATTCATTCCAATCAAGCTATTTATATTCCACGGAATCGCTTCGCTGTATGGTCCCATAAACATTTCATATAATCTAACCGTGTCAGCGCCATATTGTTTGATGATCTCATCGGGGTTGATAGTATTGCCTCGCGACTTTGACATTTTCTGTCCGTCTTCAGCGAGGATCATCCCGTGTGATCTTCTTGTCTGATATGGTTCGGCAGTATTAACAAAACCCAGATCATATAAAAACTTATGCCAAAATCTGGAATAAAGCAGGTGTAAAGTCGTGTGTTCCATTCCGCCATTGTATAAATCAACAGGCATCCAGTGTTTTAATTTTTCTTGTGAGGCAAATTTTTGATCATTGTCTGGATCAACATATCGCAGATAATACCAGCTTGATCCAGCCCAATTCGGCATTGTGTCCGTTTCTCTTCTGGCATTGCCACCGCATTTCGGACATTTCACATTTACCCATTTATCTATTTTTGCAAGAGGGGACTCGCCCGTATCAGTCGGCTCGTATTTTTCAATATCAGGAAGTTCAAGCGGCAGATCTTTTTTCTCCAGTGCGACATTTCCGCATTTCTTACATTTCACAATCGGAATCGGCTCGCCCCAATAATGCTGACGAGAAAAAACCCAGTCTCGCAATTTATAATTCACCGCTTTTTTGCCGAGGTTGTTTTTTTCCAGCCAGTTAGTTATTTTCTCTTTTGCTTTTTTGGTTTCTAAACCATTTAAAAAATCAGAATTGATTGATACACCATCGTATTTCCAGATAACTCGTCCTTCCATAATAAGATGTCTTTTTTTATCTATTGATTCATTAAATTTATCAATGCTTATTGCAATATCTTTTATAGCATTTTTAAATTTATTTCTATCTTCCTTTGATATGATATCTCCCGGATCTATAACACATTTTATCTCCAGCCCAAACTTCTTCGCAAACTCAAAATCTCTTTCGTCATGCGCTGGTACAGCCATAATCGCGCCGGTGCCATAAGTTGCCAAAACATAATCCGCGACCCAGATTGGAATTTCTTCGTTGTTAACCGGATTAATCGCTTTAATGCCTTTTAATTCAACTCCTGTCTTTTCTTTTGCTAGGTCAGTTCTGTCTAAATCTGATTTATTTTTTGCTTTCTCTGTATATTTTTTAATTTCATCATAATTTGTAATTTCTGATTTTAGTTTTTCAATTAAGTTATGTTCAGGGGACAAAACCATATAAGTACAACCAAACAAAGTATCAGGACGGGTCGTAAAAATCTCAATGACTTTTGACTTTTGACTTTTGACTTTAAACTCTATTGTCGCACCTTCGCTTTTACCGATCCAATTGATCTGTTGAGTCTCGATCTTATCTAAATAATCTACTGTATCTAAATCTTTAATTAATCTATTCGCGTATTTTGTAATTCTAAGCATCCATTGTTTCATAATCTTTTTCTTAGCTTGTGTGCCGCATCTTTCACAAGTGCCATTTATCACTTCTTCGTTTGCCAGTCCTATCTTACAGCTTGGACACCAATTGATTGCCATTTCTGCTTCATAGGCCATTCTATGGTCATCAATATATTTTCTTTTTTTATCCTCGCTTAAACTTTTTGGAATTTTTAATTCTTCAATTGGATGCGCTTTATCTAATTTTTCATCGTAAAAACTGTTAAATAATTTTAAAAAGATCCATTGTGTCCATTTATAATATTGCGGATCGGTCGTATTTATTTCGCGCGACCAATCAAAACTAGGACCATAGCTTTTAATCTGGCGGGTAAAATTTTTGATATTATCTTCTGTTACGATCTTTGGATGAGTTTTTGTTTTAATCGCAAAATTTTCTGTTGGTAATCCAAAAGCATCCCAGCCGATCGGATACATAACATTATATCCGTCCATTCTTTTTTTTCGCGCTACAATATCAATCGCAACATGGCTTCGCAGATGCCCAACATGCAAACCTGCTCCAGACGGATAGGGAAACTCAATCAAGCAATAGTATTTCGGTTTTTTAGAATTATCTTCCGTGCGATAAATTTTATCATCATCCCATTCATCTTGCCACTTCTTTTCAATTTTTTGAGGGTTATATTTTTGCATAGTATTCAATTATCTGATATTTTCTATATTTTTATATTTGGTTATTTTATCTAAAATTTTGTCTTTGACTCCATTCACTTTTTTAAATGGCAGATCAATATCATTTTCTACCATTACCAGATCAAAATAATAGCGTAAAGTTCCCAAAATTCCCACCTTTTCCAGTTTACGAGAAGAAGTAATTACCTTTTTTTCAGGTAAATATTTAACTTTGCCCAACAAGTTAAGATCTCTGCTTAGTTGTACATCTTCCAGCACGCTGTTTTTAAAACCGTCGATTTTTTCAAACTTATCTTTTAAAACGCAAGTATTAAATCCAGGAAGAGTCGCGCAATCAAGTTGAGAACGCATTAGCAAATAATTATTAGTTATCTCTTCAGCAAAAATAAGTTTTGGCGACTGTTTGGAAAATTTAAAACTTGTTGAAAGTCCTACGAGATGAGGAATTTTTCCGAACTTTCTAAAAATAAATTCAACATAATCCGGTAAAATTTTGGTATCAGCATCAATAAAAATCAATATTTCTCCTCTAGCAACTAAAGCACCGGTATTTCTCGCATAAGCTGGACTTCTTTTTTTTGAAACAACTATCTTGTCTGCATACTTCTTGGCGATCTTAACAGTTTGATCGCCGCTTTCACAATCAGAAACAATTATCTCATAATTCAAATTTGTTTTTTGATTCTTGATTGACTTTAAATTTTCCTCAATACATTTTTCTTCATTATATGTCGGAACAATAATTGAGATATCCATATTTTATAAATTAAACAGTCTTATTGCATTTTCACTTGTCGCTTTTTCTATTTCTTCAAAACTTGTCTTTCTGATATGAGCAATTTTTTCAGCGACATATTTTACAAACAGCGGTTCATTTCTTTTTCCTCTTTCCGGAACGGGTGCCAAAAAAGGACAGTCTGTTTCAATGAGAATTTTATCAAGAGGGATGTTTCTGATCACCTTGTAAATTTCCGGTTCGTTGCCAAGTTTGGATTTATCTTTGTAATAGGTAATAATTCCCGTGAAGCCGATGTGAAATCCGAGTTCCAAAAAATTCTCGGCGATCTGCCAGCTTGCTGCGAAACAGTGGATTACTCCGCGCCAGTCGGATGTCTGGTAATTTTTTAAAATGTCCAATAGGTCATTATAAGCATCACGACAGTGGATAATAAGTGGCATATTATGGTTGTCAGCTAATTCAAGTTGTGATTTAAATGCTTCTATTTGTTTTTCTTGTGGTGATAAATTTCTAAAATAGTCCAAACCAATTTCTCCAACAGCGATAACTTTGTAATGTTTAACAAGATCTTCTATCTTTTTTAAACTATTTTTATTAACTGTGCCTGCATCATGAGGATGGATACCAGCGGAAGCAAAAATATTTTCATTGTTTTTCGCAAGTTCATAACTTCTAATGCTTGAATTCAGATCGCATCCGACGTTGATTATTTTTTCTCCGCCACCTTTAAAAAATCGCTTGATAACTTCTTCACTGTCGCTGTCAAATTCCTTAAAATCTATGTGAGCGTGAGAGTCAATCATAGTTTTTAGTTTAATTTATTTTTCCAATTCAAAACTTGCTTTTATTATAGCAGGTTTTTGGGATGATTCAAATTTTCTATAAACTACCGACATATCTAAATTTCTCCGTCAATATTTATTGTTGGCTCCATTCTCCTGAATGGAGCCTCTTGTACAGACATAAATCGTAACTATGCCTGCGTAAATAAAGATTACAACTGATAGGATTGTTTGGTGGAGTTTGACAACAGGCTCCAATCAGGAGAATGGAGCCAATGGAAAACATTAAAACTCCAAAACAAAAAAAACTAGCTATAAACCAGTTGTTGCGGTAGAATACATTTATAAGTTTTAATCATAAAAGAAATAAAATTATGGAAAACATTGAAAACATTAAAATGACACAAGAGAACAGCAAAAAAGAAATTGCTGAAAGAAATTTTTCTATGTGGAGCGATGCTGTTAAGGCAGGAGATCTTGAAAAAGTGGCGAAGCTTTACACCGAAAACGCTACTTTTCTACCCACTTTTTCTAAAGAATTTAAAAAAGGACAAGAAGGCGCGGAAGAATATTTCAAGCATTTTCTTGAAAAAAATCCTATCGGAGAAATAATTGAAGAAGAAGTCCAAACGCTTGGATATAACTTTTATTTGCACTCAGGAATGTATAATTTTGAAGTAGGTCCAGATGACGACAGGCAAATAATGGAAGCCAGATTTTCATTTGTTTGGGAACAAAACGAACAAGGAGAATGGAAAATAATTCACCATCATTCTTCAGCGAAACCAAAAGAATAAATAAAGTAAAACAGCTTTTATTTGCGCTTATACACAAAAGGCTCTAGTCAGGAGACTGGAGCCAACACAGGTGACAGAAATTTTGTCATTCCTGTAAATGTTAGATAATTTGTTGACAAATTTTGTCATTCCGACTGGAGCGAATGAGGTACGAATGAGCGGAATGGAAGAACCCCTCTTAAAAGTAATATTTCTCTAATAAACATTTTGTGAGATTGAGAGGGATCCCTCGGTTTTTCTCCACTTCGTTTCGTTCCACTCGGGATGACAAAAATTATTGCAGATGAAGTGGGTTAATTTATAAATATAGGACTTTCTGTCATTCTGGAAAATTTCGGAGCGATAGCACTGATCTTCATCAGCATAAACTCAGAAATTTGTCCGGAATCCACCATTATAATTTTATTTTACTACTTGCTATAAAGCTTATTATTAAGACTAAATTGTAATAGTGGATTCCTGCCTCCGCAGGGATGATAAAAAGTAAGGAAGTCTTAAACTATTTTAAAAATATGATATGATAAAAAAGTTTTTTGTTGATAATATAAATGTGTGGATAGTCACAATTTTATTAATGGCAACTAGCATTATTTTTGGATTTTCATCTGAAATTACAATCGTTATATTTACTTTAATTGGGACGATAGTATTAATTGCTGATTGGATATGGAAACGGAAAGTTAAAGGATTTTTTAACAATAAAGTTTTTTCTAAGAAGGGATTGATTTTTTTGGTTTCAAATGGACACTCTGCTTTTTAATAATTGGAGAAAGCTATAAGTTCTCACAATGAACTAGATAATATTTGGTTGATTCCATCCAAAAAAGTTGAAGCGTTTGGGGAAAGTTTAAAAGAAAAAGCAGATGAATTAGTGCGGTTGATAGAAAAAAATGTTTTAAACATAACATAAAAGTAATAGAAGAGGTGAATCCCGGAAATGCTCAAGATAGCTATGACAGAATAAAAAGAATTTTCAGAGACAGGAAATTAATCATAATTTGAAAAGAGAAGAAATCGGAGTTGATTTTACTGGTGGCACAAAACTAATGACAATGGGAGCAATAATGGCTTGTTTGGATGAAGATATTCAACTTCAATATGTTGCTTGGAACGGAAAAGATATGGCAGGTTCTCTTCTGATGAATTATACTCACGAAGAATTTGAATTAAAAAAGAAAGAATAATTTTATGCTTTACCTCAATTTCACATTTTTCAGCGGGATGTTGTCGAAGGGAGAAGTTAAAATTCTGAAAAAGGATCTGACTTTGAAAGAAGCGAGAGATTTAATTCTTCGGAACAAAGTAAAAGTTTGCGCGAATCTCTTGCATAGAGAAACATTTGAAGTTTTTAAAAAAAGGTATAAAATAGAGATAGAGATTCCTTTGAAGCCAATTAAAGTTATTCTCAAAAAGGGAGACGAATTGATCGTTGCGCAAATTGTGAATTTTCCTCGTTTGTCAGGCAATTATCAATATGAAAAAAGCCTGTTGGAGAAAGCGGAAATTGATTTTTTGTTAATTAAAATTATCTGAATTTATGCCGGAAAACAAAATCCAAAATTCAATAATTCTGGGAGCGCTTTTTCATAATCTGGAAAAAGTTTTTGGAAAGGGGTATTTTGAAAATAACTCCGAGTTTTTTGGCGCTTTGGAAAATGTTTGCGATGTTAAAAAAATGAGAAATATTCTTTTGCGGGAAAAAGATGACGAATATTTTCAAATGGTTTCGCGGGCAAGCGAATTCCAGTCCGGAAAAAAGATTGAAGAAGAGTTTGAAAATTTGGTTGAAATTTCCGATGAAAAAAAACTGGCGAGTTTGTTTCCGTTCATCAGCGTAAAAAAAGATATTGAAAAAAACGAGATTTATAAAGACAAAAAAAAGAGCGGCGATTTTCCTTTGAACAAGCTTGTTTATTCAAATTTTGAAGGATGTAAATTATTTATCAGAGAAGGAGAGAACTACAAAGAATACAAAAATAAATTTAAAGATGACTTTGAAGAATTATTGAAAACAATAGAATCAAAAAACAGCGAACTTTCTTTTGACGCTGTTTTTTCTTTTTTTTGTTTTAATTCTCCGGAAATACGCTTGGTGCCTGCCGGTGAATACCGAAGATGAAATTGCCGATGTTTCTTTGTGGGAACATTTGTCTCTGACTGCCACCATCGCCAATTGTTTTTATTTATATTCAGAAGAAAAAAATCTTCTTGATCTTGAAGAAATAAAAAAGTCGGAAAACAAAGAAGTGTTTCGTCTCGTTGTTGGAGATTTTTCCGGAATTCAGAAATATATTTTTGATATTCAGAAAATGAAAAGCGCCGCCAAGCGTTTGAAAGGAAGATCGTTTTTAGTTCAGCTGATCTTGGATGATATTAAAAACCGTATTCTTTCAGAGCTGAAACTTAATTCTTCAAATGTTGTTATCAGTGCCGGCGGAAAGTTTATTATTCTTGTTCCGAATATGAATAATACTAAGAAAGATTTTGAAAAAATAAAAAAAGAAGTGGAGGAGAGAATTTTTAAAAGATTTAAAGGAGAAATTAGATTCAATCTGGCTTTCTCGGAAGAATTTGGCGGTGGAGAGTTTGGAGAAGAAAATGGAGATTTTGGAAAATATTATGATAATGCTTTTAGAGCATTGGCAAAAAATCAATTTCGTCCTTTTATTTGATTTATAAGAACAGGAAATAAAAAATCTAATTGTTGCTATATGACAAACAAATTATATGTAGGCAGTTTATCCTACAACACTACCGAAGATGGTTTAAAAACCGCTTTTGAACAGGCTGGAACAGTTCAGTCAGCGGTTGTCATCATTGACAAAATGTCC
>Ga0164318_10006315_pt1 | contig 11479 bp, 12 predicted proteins | sample GuaBasSedimGuay9_FD_113734 | JGI IMG/M metagenome (GOLD analysis project Ga0164318, IMG submission 113734) | Subseafloor sediment microbial communities from Guaymas Basin, Gulf of California, Mexico - Guay9, Core 4571-4, 0-3 cm | ecosystem: Environmental > Aquatic > Marine > Hydrothermal vents... | reverse complement strand
CTATATCAGGGACCAGTCCACTTACATCCCCGCCAAACCGCGCGGCCTCTTTTATTATAGTTGAGCTGGTGTAAAACCATTTATAGTCGGTCATCAAAAACACCGACTGAATTTCCCTGTTCAACTTTCGGTTCATGAGCGCCATCTGGAACTCGTATTCAAAGTCAGACATGGCCCGCAGCCCCCTGAGAATAACCGTGGCATTCTTCCTTAGGGCGTAATCGATGAGCAGTCCATCAAAATAATCCACTTCCACGTTGGGAATCCCTTGGATAGAGTCCCTTATCATTTCTATGCGTTCTTCCAATGTGAAAAGCGGTGTCTTTTGGGGGTTGTGCAGGATTGCAATTATGAGACGTTCGAAAATTTTCAGTCCCCTCTTGATAATACTCAGATGGCCGTTAGTTATAGGATCAAACGTTCCAGGATATATTGCCAAGCATTTAGTCATTGCTCAACTCTCCGTATGAAGAAGTGGATCTTCGTGTCCCCGTAAGTTCTTGTGTCAGTAAGATCCAAGGTGGCTAGGGTTTTGCCTAGGACTTCTTCCCTGCCCGTTTCTGCCACGACCTGGGCAGCTGGGGACAGAACCTGTTTTTTCGCCAGCGCCGCCATTACCATTGGAATAAGCTGCTTCCTGTACGGCGGGTCAATAAAAACCAGATCAAACGGTAAGCCCCCCATGGTCTCAAGCGCGGGCAGGCCTCTTCTAAGGTCTCTTTTTAGTACCAGGCTTTGCCGTTTGAATCCACAAATTTCAATATTTTTTCTTATAAGGGCCACGGCTCTGGAAGAAGACTCAATGAACACGGCACGTTCCGCGCCTCTGCTTAGGGCCTCGAGCCCCAGGGAACCCGTGCCCGCAAATAAGTCCAGTATCCTTTTTCCCTCAAGATCCTGACCCAGTATGCTAAAAAGGGCTTCTCTGACCTGATCAGACGTGGGCCTGATATCCAATCCCTTGAATGAGGCCAGGATCCTTCCCCTTGCTTGGCCGCCGGTAATCCTCATGCTCTAGTCACTGGATAGGCTGGGCCTCCTGAGTGTCTTCTGCTTCGTCCTTGGTGCTTATAAAGGGCAGTTCCACTGCAGGGGTCTTGGACGCGGCTCTACGTTTTCTCGTCCGAGCCGTGGTCACTATTGGGCCTGAAACAACATAACCGGCGATCAAGAAAAAAAGCATTATCCTAGGCCGATAGGCCACAACTATCAGCATTAGTATGATTGAAACCAGTACGTTAAAGGGTTTTTGTTTTCGAATCTCGAATTTCTTAAAGCTGTAGTAATCCAGGCCGCTTACCATCAGAAAGGCCAGGGTGTAGACAAGGGCCAGTACCACCCAATGAAGAGACTGGCCCCCGCCGCCGACGGCCGTAATAAAAAGGATCAGGGAGGCAAGAAGTGCCGCAGCGCCTGGTATGGGCAGCCCCTTGAAAAACCCTGGGTTCTGTACACTTGTTTGGACGTTAAAACGGGCCAGTCTAAGGGCGCCGCATACCACATAGGTGAAACACGCAAGCCAGCCCAGTCTTCCGTATGGTGCAAGGGCCCACTGGAATGCCAAGATACCCGGGGCTACCCCAAAGGCCACAAGGTCTGACAGAGAGTCGTATTCGGTGCCGAAGTGGCTGCTGGTATGGGTATACCTAGCTATCTTCCCGTCCATTGCATCAAATAGACACGAAACCAATATGGCTGTCGCTGCAGCCTCAAATCGGCTTTGGATGGCCGCAATAATGGCGTAAAACCCCCCGAAGAGGCTTGCAGACGTAAAGAGGTTGGGAAGCAAGTAAATGCCTCTCTTTCTATCTCTTTTAGGCCTTTTCCTTTTTTTTGATTTCATCGTGAGTATCCTATTATGGTTTGCCCTGCTTTCACTCTTTGCCCCTGTTTTGCCACAATCCTGCAGGTGGCAGGTACGTAGATCTCCACCCTTGATCCAAACCTGATGAGCCCTAGCCTCTGGCCCCGATGAAGCCTTTCCCCTGGCTGTACCCAACAGACGATTCTCCTGGCAATTAGCCCGGCGATTTGAACCAGCATGATTTTTCCCAATTGGGATGTTTCTATAAAAATCCTGTTTTTTTCATTTTGATCAGAGGCCTTGTCCAAATTGGCGGAAAAGAACTTGCCGGGCTCGTAAACTATGTTCTCAACAATTCCTTCGGCAGGGGAGCGATTAACGTGAACATTAAAAAGTGACATAAATATGCTTATCTTAAAGGTTTCCATTCCCAGGGGGCTCTCTGAAGGGCTGAGGGCTTGCACCTTCAGAAGCTTGCCGTCGGCAGGAGCTACTATGGCATTTGGTTCTTGGGATAAAGGTCGATCAGGGTCCCTGAAGAAGTAAACCACGAAAAGCGTAATGAGGCCAAGTAACACAACTCCCACCTCAGACCCAATCAGGGCGGCTAGAACTGTTAGGCCGAGCCCGATAGCTATGAAGGGTAGGCCCTCCTTGGCAACGGGGATTGACCTGCGTGGATTTGAGTATGTAGGTTGGGTGGTCATTGTGTCAGGGCGCTCCTATGGCGGCAGCATCTATACTTTTCAAAACTTGGTGCCGAGTTTACGCAGTACCTTGCATATAAATAGACGTTGCCTCGCATTATAATTTCAGCTCATCTGTTGTCAATCTTTAAGAAAATTTCATCCTGCCGTTAACCCCCCATTTTTTGATAGGGGTTTGGTCTTATGTCAGGGGGCCTCAGGTACACGGGTACCAGTGCTGCAGGATCATCAAAGTCTCGGGCCGAAAATCTCTCGAGTGCCAAGGCGGCGACCGAAGAGGCCCTTATGGTCCACATCTCAGGTGGAGCCAGCAGGAAGTGCGTTGAAAGGCTTTCCTTCAGCCTCGGGACCTGGCTGTGGTAGCTGTTTCCCACAAATAGGCACGGGAAAATTAACTCTCGAGCAAGATCTGAATATTCCAAGCACTGGTCCTCTGCAAGTCTGGTTAACCTTTTGTCCGAATCCCATTTGAATTGGGCCACAAACACGTCATTGCGCCGTGATTCCAAAAGCGCTGTAACCGGCAGGTGCGACTCGTGCATTTGAGCCCCTAGGGCCTCCAGACTGCTAATCCCTATGATCGGCACATCAAGGGCGTGACACAAGCCCTTGGCCGAAGACAGTCCCACCCTGAGCCCGGTAAAGCTGCCGGGACCCACGGCAACGGCCACGCATTCAATTTCCTTTTTTCCCCTGCCCGAGTTGGTAAGCAAGAAATCAAGGGCAGGGAAAAGCCCGCCAAAGTGGGCTTTTCCAGCACTCAGGTAGCATTCGCCCAGTAATGCCCCATCTGTTGACAACAGTGCTATGGAGAACTGGAGGGTAGAGGTGTTGATGCCTACGAGCATGACACGGCCTATTTGAATATCCTCGTGATATCGTTGTACATCACCACCATCATTAGCAGGATAAGAAGGATAAGCCCCACCTTTTGTGCAAGGTCACGTTTCTTTATGCTTATGGGGCGGCCGAGCACCAATTCAATTAACAAGAACAGGATGAGGCCCCCGTCCAATATGGGTACTGGAAGAAGATTGAGAATTCCAAGGTTTACGCTGATCACAGCCATGAAAGGGAAAAGGTAAGCCAGGTTCTCCTTGGCCAGTTGGCCAGTCATCTGGCCTATGAGGATCGGGCCGCCCAAGGTCTTAATTGGTACTACCCTTTCAAACAGCTTTACAATAGTGAGGCACGTAAGCTTGGTCACATCCCATGTCTTGCTGACACCCCGAACGATTGCATCCCAGGGCCCTAACTCTATGGTTTTGAACTTTCCTGCCGCTACCACGCCTATAAGGGCGGTCTTTATTTCCTCGCCGAAGATATTCCTTGTGGTTGACATCTCGGGTACTACCCTTAACGCAACTGTCTTGTCTCCTCTCCGTACCACCACATCAAGAGGCCTGCCAGCACTCTTTTGAACGATGGCTTTTATCTCATCCCATGAGCCTATTGGTTTTCCGGAGATCGCCACAATGATGTCGCCCTTTTGTATGCCTGCACGATAAGCGGGTGAGTTTTCCGTTACCTGGCCGATTTCTGGTGTCATGACCTGATACCCGGCTATCAGGTAAAAAAGAGTAAAAATGAGCAGTGCGAGTAAAAGGTTAAATACCGGGCCTGCGGACACGATGGCGATGCGTTTTAGGACATGCTGGTTATTGAAGGCCCTTGGCTCGTCTTCTGGGGGGATATCCTGTTCTTCCTCAGCCCCTTCACCCAATAATTTTACATAGCCACCAAGTGGTACAGAGGAGATCAGGTACTCGGTTTCACCTATTTTTTTCCCCACCAATTTGTTACCAAAACCGAGTGAGAATTTTAGAACTTTGACGTTAAAATATTTGGCTACCAGGAAATGACCCAGCTCGTGGAAAAAGATCAGGATGCCAAGCACCAATATGAAGGGGACTACGTAGTAAAGAAATATCTCCATCTTGTTAATCCTAATTCCGTTGGTCTTGAGCCCTATGCATCATCCGGCCCCGACAATCCGCTGGCCCGGCATACCTGCATTCAGTCATTGCATCTTTGCCTCACCCTCAGCGTTTTTTCCTTATTAATTCTCTAGCTGTTTCCCTGGCCCACGAGTCAGCAGCCATGACGCTTTTCAGCTCATTCACCTCCGTGGGTCGGTGCAGTGCCATAACCTGTTCAATGACCCTTGGGATTTCAAGAAATCCTATCTCATGGCCAAGGAATGCTTCTACGCTCACCTCGTTTGCCGCATTTAGCACAATAGGCATTGTCTTCCCAGCTTGAGCTGCCTTAAGGGCTAGGTCAAGACAAGGGAATCTTTCGGTATCAACCGCCTCGAAGCTTAGGTTGCCCACCTCACACAAGTCAAGGGTTCCCGCGTCCAGTTCCAGATGGCGGGGGTAAGCCAGCGCATAGGAGATCGGAATAGTCATGTCAGGTACCCCAAGTTGCGCAATAACCGAGCCGTCTCTGTACTCCACCATGGAATGTACAATACTTTGGGGGTGAATGACTATGTTTATCTTTTCCATGTCCAGGCCGAAAAACCATTTGGCCTCAATGGCTTCCAGGCCTTTGTTCATAAGGGTGGCGGAATCAATGGTAACCTTCGGGCCCATTTTCCAATTGGGGTGTTTGAGGGCCTGCTCAGGGGTCACGTCCTTCATTTCTCCGCGTTTCATGCCCAAAAACGGCCCGCCAGAGGCTGTAAGTATAACCCTTCTGACGTCTTCCCGGCTATGTCCCCTGAGACATTGCAATATAGCACTGTGCTCACTGTCTATTGGCAGAACCTGCGTGTTGTGCTCAGCTGCTTTTGCCATTATCAGCTGCCCGGCCATTACCATTGTTTCTTTATTTGCAAGAGCGACGGCCTTTCCCGCCTTTACAGCCTCATATGTTGGGATCAGACCTGCTGCACCACTCATGGCAGAGACTACCATATTTACCTCGTCCATAAGGGCGAGACCAACGTAGCCTTCAGTGCCCACCAGCACCTCGGGAGTGTCCTCCCCATGCAGTTGTTCCCTTAAAAGCGCGGCCGAGGCCTCGTCCTGAACCGCTACTGCCTTAGGATGCCAGTTATCTATTTGTTCAATCAGCGCCTTTACGTTCCTTCCCGCCCCCAAGGCAACTATCTGATACCTATCAGGGTGAAGGCCCACAACTCTTAAAGTGCTAAGCCCGATTGATCCGGTTGAGCCAAGCAGAGCGATATTTTTCTTAGTTTCCGGTTTCATGGCCCGGTGCTGATTAATTCATCATCAGATAATAATAGAGTACCGGAACAGCAAAAAGTAAACCATCTATTCGGTCAAGGATACCACCGTGACCTGGTAACAGGGAGCCGCTGTCTTTTTTGCCGTGGGTCCTTTTGAGCAGGGACTCTGCAAGGTCTCCCAGTTGTGCCACAATGCTTATTGTGAAAAGTAAAACTACCCCGGAGACCTCAAGCGTTTTTATACCGGTAATGCGAAAAAACCACAACCCCGCCACAACGGTACAAACAATCCCACCGATGGCCCCTTCCCAGGTTTTTCCAGGGCTTATTGAGGGAATAAGCTTATGTCGGCCGAACAACCTTCCAAGGTAAAATGCCCCGGTATCTCCTGCAAACACTGCCACAAAAAGAAAAAGCACCCAAAGATTGCCCCTTGGGTAGCGGAAGACAAAGGCCAGCAGGGCGAGGGGAAGGGCTATGTAGCAGGGGGCATACACGGCTTTGACCACTGAGTTTGTGACATTTTCATTGGTGTTGGAGTAGAAAAAAAGTCCACCTATCATGGGCAGCAGCGTCCAGGCAGCTATGATCAGTGGCCAATACTGCACCCTTCCCAAGAAGATCGCCACAAACAAACACGAGCTCACCAGATAGGCCACCAGCCGCAAGGCAAAGGGAGCAGTGAGTTCAAACATCTCAAAGATCTCCCTCATGGCAACAATGGAAATGGCGGCGAGTACCAGATGAAAGGGCCACTTGGGGCCTATGAATAGGGGGACGACTAGTACTACAGCCAGGATGATCCCGGTTAACCATCTCTTGAGGTGCATCTTGACTCCTTAGGGCCGGCCAGGCTATTCCGCAGCTCCAAATCTCCTTTCGCGCCGCTGGAACTCCGCAATGGCCTTAAGGTACTCTTCCCTTGAAAAATCTGGCCAAAGTGTCGGAGTTATGTATAGTTCAGTGTAAGCGATTTCCCACAACAGGAAATTGCTGATCCTGTATTCACCGCTCGTTCGTATGAGCAAATCGGGCTCGGGCATTTCGGGATCGTAGAGCGCGGAGGCAAGATGCGCCTCTCCGATATGTTCGGCCCGAAGCTGGCCCTTTTCCACCATTGACCCGATTTTCCTAACAGCATCCAGTATTTCTTGCCTACCGCCGTAGCTCAGCGCCAAGGTAAGTGTCATTTCCGTGCCCTGTGACGTCTGCCTTATGGTTTGCGATAGGAGCTTTTTTGTGGAAGACGGTAGTTTGTATAGCCTGCCTATAGCCCTGAGACGAATTCCATTCTTGAGCATTTCCTCCAGCTCCCCTTTCAAGAACCTTTCAAGTAGATTCATCAGGGCATTGATTTCCATCTCGGAGCGCTTCCAGTTTTCCTCAGAAAAGGCGTACAGGGTAAGCCATTTGATCCCGATTTCCCGACTGGCCTTGACCACCTCCCTTACCGTGTCCGCGCCCTTTCGGTGTCCCTGAACTCGGGGAAGACCCTGCTTTTTTGCCCAGCGGCCATTACCATCCATGATAATAGCCACGTGAACCGGTAATTTTGATTTATCCAGTTCATTCATGGGGATTCAATCTGTTTCCACTGTAAAGCTTTATACCGCCTTCCATCCAGGTACCTCGTATCGCCACGCATTTCAATATAAAATTGAATGCATCCTTGCAAGCCCCAGCTGGCGAAAGAAAAAAATCAGATACGGCCGCTGTAGGACACGTCCCTGCCTATCCTTGACACGCGAATCGTTATCTGTGGGCTGCGAATAGAGGGGCAAGGCAATGGCCGCTGAAAGGACAGGGCAGATTAGAATTCCAGGATTTCTTTTTCCTTTTGAGCGGTAATTTCATCGATCTTTTTTATAAACTCGTCGGTTATTTTCTGGACGTCATTTTGGCACTTGAAAAATTCGTCCTCGGAGATCTCCTTTTCGTTTTTTAGCTCCTTGAACATCTCATTGGCCTCGCGCCTCTGGTTCCTAATGGCTATCTTGCTTTCCTCAGCGATCTTTCGGGCCAGCTTGGCAAGTTCCTTGCGCCTTTCTTCAGTAAGAGGGGGGATGGAAATCCTTATAATCTTTCCATCATTCATGGGAGTGAGCCCGAGTTCGGACTTGAGAATGGCCTTTTCTATGTCCCCTATTATTGATTGGTCCCAGGGTTGAACAATGATCAAGCGGCTTTCTGGAACGGATATTGAGGCCACCTGCTCAATGGGCATCTGTGTTTCGTAACACTCCACCTTAAGGCCCTCCAGCAGGGCTGGCGTGGCCCTGCCTGTCCTTATCTTGTTGAACTCTCTCTTAAGGGCCTCAATAGTTTTATTCATTCTCTTGCGAAGGTCGGACAGTATCTCGTCTTTCATTTTTCCTCTCCCGTGATTATCGTTCCAACTGGTTCGCCGCTGACAGCCTTCAGGATATTTCCTTCTCTTAGAAGATTGAACACCACAATGGGGAGATTTTGCTCCCTTGCCAGAGAAATGGCGGTTAAGTCCATTGCCCTCAGGCCTTTTTCTATGATGGTGCCGTAACTCAGGGTGTTGTAAAACCTTGCGCCCGGCACCTTTACGGGGTCTGCATCGTAAACTCCGTCCACCTTGGTCGCTTTTAGCAAGGCATCAGCGCCGATTTCACTGGCTCGAAGCGTGGCAGCGGTATCTGTTGTAAAATACGGATTGCCTGTCCCCGCTCCAAATATGACTATTCGGTTATTTTCCAAGTGGCTTACCGCTTTATCCCTTACAAAAGGCTCGGCTACACCCCTCATTTCAATAGCCGTCATAACACGCGCATCAAGACCCTCAGCCCGAAGGGCTCCACCGAGCGCCAAGGCATTTATGACCGTTGCCAACATACCCATGTTATCAGCGACCACCCGATCCATCCCGTAGTTATCGGCCCGAAGGCCTCTAAAGATGTTGCCTCCTCCTATTACTATGGCGATCTGGACACCTAGTTCATGAACCGATTTGATCTCTTTGGCAATTCTAACTATGACGTCGGGATCAATGGCATCCTCAGTGGAAGACAAGGCCTCTCCGCTCAGCTTTAAAAGAATGCGCTTGAATCGCTGGCGCCTTTTACTCATCAGATTCCCCTAGCTGGTACCTGACAAACCTCCTGATAACAATGTTCTCGCCGGTCTTGGCGATCAGCTCGTTTAGAAGATCTTGAACCGTTATATCAGGGTTCTTTACAAAAGGTTGCTCCAGCAGACATGCTTCGGAGTAGAACTTTTTCATTTTACCTTCCACGATTTTTTCTATGACCTTTTCGGGTTTTCCCATGTCCCTGGCCTGGGTCATGTATATTTCCTTTTCCCGCTCCAAGATTTCAGGAGGTACTGAGTCGCGATCTATGGCCACGGGATTGGTAGCAGCAATCTGCATGGCGATATCCTTTACGAATGTGGAAAAGTCGTCTGTTTTTCCCGTGAAATCCGTCTCGCAATTAACCTCCACCAGCACGCCTATTTTCCCGCCACCGTGGATATAGGCTTGAACCTGGCCCTGGGAGGTTGTCCTGCTGCCTCTTTTCTTGGCCGTTGCAATCCCTTTTTTCCTCAAGTAGTCGATGGCCTTTTCCAGGTTTCCATCACATTCATTCAAGGCCTTTTTGCAGTCCATGATTCCAACGCCCGTTTTCTCCCTCAATTCCTTAATAAGTTCCATTGTAACAGCCACGGCAATCTCCTTTCACAATACCATCATGTCTGTTCTTTGTTCCTTTAAGATCTTTCTTACGGATATCGGCTATTCCCCCTCAGGGGTAGAGGAGGCCTCAGGCTCCGATGCCTCTTCGGTAGCTGCCCGTTTTGGGATAACTATTACTTCAGGCCCCTGGGCTTTTTCTTCTTCTGCAGGTTCCTCGGGAGTCGGTTTTTCTTCCTCACCCTCGGGTGCGGCTGCCTGCTCTCTCATTTCAGCCTCGGCCCTAAGCCTTTCTTCTGCCAGGTTGTGTCCTTCAACGCATGCGTCCGCGATTCTTGAGCAAAAAAGTCGGATCGCTCTTATGGCGTCATCATTTCCCGGGATAATAAAATCTATCTCATCCGGGTCACAGTTGCTATCAGCGATGGCCACTACCGGTATCTTCAATTTCCGAGCTTCGCGCACGGCGATCCTTTCCCGCTTGGGATCTACTACAAAGAGGGCGCCCGGCAGCTCATCCATATCCTTTATGCCCCCCAGGTTCTTCTCCAGCTTCATCAGTTCTTTTTCCATCTTGAGGGCTTCCTTTTTGGTGTACCTACTGAAGCCGCCCTCCCTTTTCATATTTTCCAGCTCCTTGAGGCGATTGACGCTTTTTCTAATTGTCTGGAAATTGGTTAGTGTGCCGCCGAGCCATCGGTTGACCACGTAAAACATTCCACACCGCTCACTCTCCTCTATTATGGAGTCATGGGCCTGCTTCTTAGTGCCTACGAATAGAACGGAATACCCCTCGGCCACAGTGCGGACCACAAAGTCGTATGCAACCTTAAAGAGCCGGACCGTTTTCTGTAAGTCAATGATGTGAATGCCGTTGCGCGCCCCAAAAATATAAGGCTTCATCTTGGGGTTCCAGCGCCTGGTTTGGTGGCCGAAATGAACACCTGCTTCCAAAAGTTCTTTCATTGTTACGTTTGCCATTTAATCCTCCTTTTCGGGGCTATTCGCGGCCCCTGCCTCGGTTTTTTCCCCTCCGCCCAGAACTCTCCTGACCCCCGTGGGGGAAACCGGGCATTGCTCCAGGCGTGCGGTATTCTGGCTCCAACGGAGCCACTTTGTTACCAATGTCTTGAGAAACCGCCCCCAACCTGTTATAATTTTTTCAAAAAGGCTCTGAAGGCCAGAAGGAGGGAGCTTTATTGCTCAAAACTAATTTATATATCATCCTCCTGGGCCTTTAGCAAGGAAAATTACTTTTGCTAGCTTTCCTCCTTTCCTTTTTATGGCCTTGAGCCGCACGGTTGGCCATTGTTAGTGGAGGATTTTAACTCCGGTGTTGAAAAAGACCAGTAATCCGGATCGAGGTATGTAGGACTCATGGGGCATGAGCCAAACGCAAGTGTATTGCTCAAGTTGAGAGAGGAGCTTGACAAAGAGGAAGACTCCAAGCTTTCTGAATTTGCTTGCAAGAGCCGGGACGCTGTCAGGAAAAGAAGGGAAGAAAGCATTGAGCAGGGCCATAGGCAACAGTTTTCAATTGATACTGATCGAATTTTACACTCCTTGGCATATTCTCGCTACATCGACAAGACTCAGGTGTTTTACCTGATAAAGAATGACCATATTACTCACCGGGTCCTCCATGTCCAGTTGGTTTCAAAGATTGCCCGAACCATTGGAAGGCTTCTTCGGCTTAATGAAGATCTGATCGAGGCAATAGCCCTAGGCCATGATATAGGGCATACTCCCTTCGGCCACGATGGTGAGAAGTTTCTCTCTGAGCTATGTGTGGCCCACGGACTGGGTCCTTTTCTTCACAATATCCAGAGCGTGCGATTCCTTCAGCATATAGAAAGGAAAGGGCAGGGGTGGAACCTGACTTTACAGGTGCTGGACGGGATATTCTGTCATAACGGAGAGATTCATTTGAAGGCCCTGAGCCCTGATCCGAGCAAGGATTTCGGTCAATTTGAATCAGAGATGAGGGCCAAGGAGGCTGATCCTACCATTGATATCTGGCCTATGACCCTTGAGGGTTGTGTTGTGAGAATGTCGGATACTATAAGCTATGTGGGAAGAGACATAGAGGATGCCATTAGGCTGGGACTCATTCG
>Ga0164318_10006314_pt1 | contig 11479 bp, 8 predicted proteins | sample GuaBasSedimGuay9_FD_113734 | JGI IMG/M metagenome (GOLD analysis project Ga0164318, IMG submission 113734) | Subseafloor sediment microbial communities from Guaymas Basin, Gulf of California, Mexico - Guay9, Core 4571-4, 0-3 cm | ecosystem: Environmental > Aquatic > Marine > Hydrothermal vents >... | reverse complement strand
GACATAATCTGACGGATGAAATTCAATGCAGGGATTGTCATCAATAAAATCATACAGAAGATGTGATCCCACTGCACTTCCCGCCACAAGTTTTCCGTTATTAAAGCCTTTTTTCTTGTTAGTGATAACCCCCATGGAAAAAAGCCGCATCAACCCGTCTGATAAATATTGGGAATGGACACCCAGATCATTTTTTTCTGACAAACAGGTCATGGTGGCTTCATTTGTCAGGCCAAGAGTTGTTTGAAGGGTAGAACCGTCATCAATAAGTCTTGAGATGTGTCTGGCAATAGTATTGGCAGTTTCCATTTCCGGGATGGGTTTTATGGTTAAAAGATTTTCTTCATGTTCAACAATATGATCCACATCATTTACATGGATAAAACTTCTACCCAATACCCTAGGCATTTTTGGATTAACCTGACAAATTACAATATCTGCAGATTCGCAGGCAGCCAGTGTGATATCCACAGATACTCCTAAACTCATCCATCCGAAATCATCAGGTGGAGAAGCCTGGATCAGAGCAGCATTAATGGGCATCATCCTTGATTTAAATAAATGGGGGATCTGGGAGAGATTAATGGGTGTGGTAAATCTTTTATTTTTTTTGATTTTTTTATGGGATGCAGACCCCAGATAAAAGGACCGGATGTTAAACTGCTGGGAATGTGACCGATTGGCAACCAGTGTCAAAGGACCATCTTCAATACAGAGCAGCCTGACGATTTCAAGATCAGTAAACCGAATAGAGGCATTTGATAATTCATTAACAAGATGTTGTGGTTCACCGCATGATGAGCCAATAAATACCCTTTGACCCGGCATTATATGACGTAAAGCCTTTTTTGCACTGGTTCGTTTTTCAATATAATTATCTGCCCAGTAAATTGTTTTTGGCATTATATGTGTCTCCATTATTGATGAGTTAATTTGGCGGTATAGTAGCATGAAAATACCTTTTAGATCATTAAAAGTTTTGAGTTTAATTAAAAAAATGGTATAAAGTCAGTTCTGACTTTGCGGTTTAGTATTCTGTCAAAATAGTTATAGATTCATTTAAACAGCTGGTTTTCTTTATAAGAATTCAAAAATTGGGGGAAGGTCATGTCTTATTTTGATTTTACAAGTTTTGAAGCTTTTTTTCATCAGCACATTAAATATGGTTTGGGTAAAAGAATTGAGGATGCCACAAAGCTTGATTGCATGAATGCGGTCTCCTCCGCTGTTGGCAAGTATTTGATGGATATCAGATTTCAAACAAACCAGCGATATAAAGATAATGATTCAAAACGACTCTACTACCTTTCTATGGAGTTTTTAATCGGAAGATTATTGTCCAATAATCTTATGAATTTGGGAATATATGATAAATGCGGCAAATTTTTAAAAGGACTTGGTATTAATTTAGAGGAACTCGTGGAGGAAGAACAGCACCCGGCTCTAGGCAATGGTGGTCTAGGAAGACTTGCAGCATGCTTTTTAGATTCCATGGCGAGTCTTGATATGCCGGGGTTCGGGTATGGCATCAATTATGATTATGGCCTTTTTAAACAGGTGATTGTGAATGGATATCAAAGAGAAAAACCTGATTACTGGCCAAACAGGTCTTCCCCGTGGCTTATCAGACGATCAGGAGAAGAGTGTATGATTCCTATTTATGGTAAAATTGAAGATACCGAAGATATGGATGGGGGATATAACCCCATGTGGACAAATTGGAAGCTTCTCATCGGCCGACCTCATGACATCCTCATTACAGGATATGGCGGGTATACGGTGAATCGACTGCGATTATTTTCAGCCTGGGCATCTGAAGATTTTGATATGAAGATTTTTAATGATGGAGACTATTTTAAAGCAGTTGAAAAAAAAATAAAATCTGAAACCATTTCCAAAATTCTCTACCCTTCAGATTCAAAGGAAATTGGTAAAGAATTGAGACTGGTTCAGGAATACTTTCTGGTGGCCTGTTCTATACGAGATATCATAAAGATTTATCAACGTCAGAATACCGGCTTTGATCAATTCCATGAAAAAGTTGCCATTCAACTCAATGATACGCATCCGGCATTAACTGTGGCAGAACTGATGAGGGTTCTGATAGATGAAAACTCTCTTAAATGGGAAAAGGCATGGTATATTACGACCAAAACCCTTGGGTATACCAATCATACCCTGTTGCCCGAGGCGCTTGAGACATGGCCGGTGTCGATTGTCAAAAGAGTTGTTCCAAGACATTTACAGATCATTTATGAAATCAATAATCGGTTTATTGCCGAGGTTAAAAAGAAATATAGTGAAAACAGTACGCCGTTGATTTCAAAAATGTCTATTATTCAGGAAGGGGATGAAAAAAAAATCAGAATGGCTAACCTTGCTATTATCGGCAGTCATTCCGTCAACGGCGTAGCAAAAGTACATTCAGACCTGGTAAAAACAAAACTGGTCCCGGAATTTTTTTCATTCTATCCAAAGAAATTTAATAATAAAACCAATGGCGTCACTCCCAGGCGATGGATTGTTTCCTGCAACCCGGGTTTGACAAAATTAATTTGTGAAGCCATTGGGGATAGATGGATTTTAGATCTTGAAAGAATTAGAGAACTGGAAGATTTTTTGGATGATTCCGCCTTTATGGATCAATTTATGTTAATAAAAAAAGAGAATAAACTAAAACTTTCGAAAATTATCAAAAAAACCACATTTGAAATTGTTGATCCGGAATCAATTTTTGATATTCATGCAAAACGAATCCATGAATATAAACGTCAGCTTTTAAATATTTTAAATATCATTCACACCTATTTTTTATTAAAAGAAGATCATGTAGATATCGGGCATCCACGAACCTTTATCTTTGCAGGGAAGGCAGCCCCCGGATATCACACTGCCAAACTGATCATAAAATTGATTCACTCAATTGCCCGGGTTGTAAATAATGATCCTTTAGTGAATCAGGCAATGAAAGTGATTTTTTTGCCGGATTACAGGGTCTCTCTTGCAGAAAAAATTATTCCAGCTGCGGATGTCAGCGAGCAGATTTCCACTGCCGGTATGGAAGCCTCTGGAACCGGTAATATGAAATTTGCCATGAATGGAGCGGTTACAATTGGCACTCTTGATGGTGCCAATATTGAAATTTGTGAGCAGGTGGGAAGTCAGAATGTTTATATTTTTGGGCTTAAGGTTGAAGAGGTCGAACAATTCAGACATCATTACGACCCTAAAGAATATCTTGAAAAGGATGATCATTTAAAGCGTGTAATGAATGCGATAAGGTCTGATTTGTTTTGTAAAAAAGACCCGGGACTGTTTCAACACATCTATAATACGCTAGTTGAGCAAGGTGATTTTTATCTTAATTGTGCTGATTTTTCATCCTATGCCAAAGCCCAGGAAACTTTGGGTAATGATTTTAAAAACGCTAATCTTTGGGCGGGTAAAGCCCTTTTGAACACAGCAAGAACCGGAATGTTTTCAAGTGACAGAACCATTAAAGAGTATGCAAAAGATATTTGGAATATTAAATCACAGATTTAACAACATTTTTTTATCTTTCCCTTGAGATTTTTTAATATTTCTTGTATTTATCTGTTTGTCTATCAGTTTATGAATCGTGTTCAAAAAATGATGAGGAATATATGGGTATATATGAACGGAAACAAAGAGAGAAAGAACAAAGAAGAAAAGAAATCATTCATGCGGCACGAAAAATATTTTCCAAAAAAGGGTTTAACACAGCTACAATGGAAGAAATCGCCATGGAAGCTGAACTGAGTCCCGGAACCTTATACCTGTATTTTAAGAACAAAGAAGAATTGCATACATCTCTTTCCATTGAGATACTCAAATATCTATCCGATGAGATCCAAAAAGTTGTCAGCCAGGATATTTCAGTGGAAGAGAAAATAGATAAATTCCGTGATGTGTTTATTGGTGTATATGAATATGATTCAAATATTTTAATCAATCTGTTTCATCTTCAATCCGGGGAAATACTTAAAAATATTTCCGATGAGGTCTTGCAGCAGATTAAAACTCATTCAGTAATGGCTCATGGTGCCATTATTGATGTGGTAAAAGAAGGGATTGAGCAAGGTATTTTTATAGATGAACATCCCGTGGCTCTTGCAGATATTTTATGGGCCTCCTATGCTGGTATTGTCCTGTGGGTAGATTCCAAAAAGCTTTTAAATGATGAAAAAGATTTCGTCAAATCCACCTTGAAAACAGCATTTAAAATAATCAGCAAGGGATTGAAAAAATAAATCTAATCGCCAAGTTCAGCAAGTAATTGTTTCGCTTCTTTAGCTCCTTCAAAATTGTTGCTCAATTCCAAGGCATGCTTTAATGATTTTTTAGATAATTCTTTTTCACCTTTTTTGGCATAATTACGGCCAAGGTGAAAATGAACATTTGGATTATCAGGTAGTTTTTTTAACGCATCCATGAATTCAATTTCAGCGGTTCCATATAACCCTTTCTCATAGTAAACAAGTCCCAGTGTATCTGCGATAGCGGGATCTTCGGGGAATCTTTCTTTGGCCTTTCGTGCCAGCTCCAGTGCTTTTTCAATCTCCTTTGTCCGTACGACCAGATGGTATGCCAGATTGTTTGCCGCCGGCGCATACTCAGGGTCAATTTCCAATGCCTGTCGATAATGAAACGCTGCTTTTTCGTACTCTTTTTCACTATCATAAATGGTTCCAATCATCATGTGTGCAAAAGGATTTTTTGAATTGATTTTTAAAATCGACTGGTATTGTTCAAGGGCCTTATCTCTTTCTTTGCCTACTAAATATATTTTTGCAAGCGCATTATGCGGACCGATAAATTGCGGATTGGCCTCAATCGCTTTTGTGAAAAATTCTTTTGCTTTTTTAAGGTTTTTTTGTTCCAGGAAAAGCTGTGCCTGAATATTATGGACAATCGCTTCAGCTGTAGCGTCATTTTCAACAATCTTTAATTGTTTATTGCAAAATTCATGGGCCTGGGTATATTCTTTTTTAGCAACATGGACGCGTATAATCTGTAAAAACACATCCATCATTTTTGTGTTTTTTTCATAGGCATTCAAAAAATAGTCATAGGCTGAATCATACTTTTTTAAGGCAGCCTGTAAAAGTCCCATCCTGTAATAGGCTAAGGGATTTTCTGGTGAAAGTTTAATCAGTTTCAAAAGATCAATTTTAGCTTCCGCAGGTTTTTGCTGCCCCATTAACGCATTTGCTCTGATCATTCGGGCATTATAGTTGTTGGGCGCAAGTTTAAGAGCATCAGAGCTTTCCATTCTTGCCAGGTCATATGATCTTTCAGATAAGTAGAGATTTGAAAGCAACAGTTTTGCTTTTAAAAATTTGGAATTTAGTTCAATAGATTTTATAAGAGACGCTTTTGCCGGGTCCAATTGTTTTTTGCCGACATAATATAGTCCTTTTAAATATTGTACCTTAAATGACTTTGGCTCGTCTTTTTCAAGAGACTGTATAATAGGCCATACCTCATCAAACTTTTTATCTAACATCAGGATTTCAGCTTTAAGTAATCGGGTGGGGTAATATTCAGGCCTTTCATCGAGGATAAGGGCGATAAGCTCATTGGCTTCGTCAAGTTCTCTGTTATTAAAGTGGAATCTTGCAATGATGTTTTTAATAGATAAGTTGTCGGGTTCTGTCGCAGATGCTTTTTTATACGCATCAAGGGCTTTTTCTTTGTTTTTGGTTCGTTCATAAAAGCCGGCCAGAATCATATATGATTTTATCACATTATTGTTTGTATTAATGGCATCCTGATAGGCTTTTTCAGCTTGATCATATTTCTTTTGAGTGAAATAGTAGTTTCCCAAAAGGATATAGGCCTGTTCATTTGTCGAATTGTTTTTAATCGCTTCTTGAAGCAGGATTTCGGTTTTTTTAAAGTTTTTGTCTTTAAGGTAAAATCCGGCTAGCGCAGAATATAATTTTATATTCTGGTTATCAATTTCAATGGCACTTAAAAGAAGCTTTTCAGCTTCCTGTGGTTTATTTCCAATCGCTTTAATCCTGGCCATGTTCTGTAGCGCAGGAATATTTTTGCCATCAATATTTAAAATTTTTGTATACACTAAAGCTGCTTTATCATATGATTTTTTCACTAAATATACTTGGGCTTGGATATGCAGTGCAGCGATATTTTGAGGTTCTTTCTCAAGAATTTTTTCAACTTTTTCCATGGCAGGTTCAATTTGTTTGCCAAGAAAAAGGAATTCAGCTAATTTTAACTGGGCGCTCATGTTATCAGGATCTAATTGGATAACTTTGGAATACTGACCAAAGGCACCTTTTAAATTCCCCAGTTTTATCATGGTTTCCGCTAAAAGATAATTCGCTTCAACATATTGAGGATCTATTTTGATGGCATTTTTAAGTTCTATTTCAGCTTTTTTATATTCTTTTTCGGTATAGTACTTATTCGCTTTATTAAAAAAACTATCTTTTTTTTCCTGTTCAGACTGACAGCCGAAAATAAAACAAAAAAGAACAAGGATAAAAAAGAACTTTAAAGTGGCTTTCATTATTTCCTCCAAGTAAGATACAGTGGTGTGCTTGACCATTCGTTTGTTTGAATTAATAAAGAGCAACGTTATATATAGGTGAATTCGCCTGTTTTTTCAAGAGAATTTAAATCAAATTAATCCGGCATGATCCCATGACAGATATTTTTCTTAACACCTTGATAATTAATGCTTTCTAAGATAAAGTCTGCCGTTAGTAGAATGGTTGAAAAAATAATCGGAGCAAAAATGAAATTTTTCCCATTGAAAACAGCAATATTCTGCCTGCTATTTACACCAATTTTATATATCGCAACCCTGAGTGTCTATCAAAAGTATGTTAACAATCATTACCTTCAAGAGATTGAAAATATTTTCATTGGAGACACCTCAATACTTTTAGAGGGGCGTGTACCGATTGATGAACAGATTGCCAAAAATATTTATACATTTCTTAAAACGGACTGGATGGTTCAATATATTGGTCTTGATCTCAAGGTTTTTGTCACTACCCATAAAGGAAAATTGATCTATCCGACCTTTATTAATGCAGATGCGTTTGCAAACAGTCTTCCGGTAAATAGTAATTTTGAAGGGATCGCAAAACAGAATTTTGAGATTTTGAACGATGATTTGACCGTCAGTGTTGAGATCAATTTGAATCATGGTTCCAATATAGCCAATTTGATTCTACTCGTATATTTCAGTGTCGCCGTATTGATTTTTTTTATTTATTATAATGTCGGCAGTTTAAGAGCATCCCGTGATACAAAAGCAAAAAAAGCGCTGATTGATGATTTGCAAAAAGAAGAGCAGGCTCATCAGCAGATTTTAGAAGATTTGAAAAAAGAGCGCCAGGGGTTATTTGAGAATATTAAATCCTTGAATGCTAAATATCAAAAGGACAAAAAGAAATTAAAAATAAATGAAGAAGAAATGTTTGATGAGATCATCTCTCTTGAGGAACAACTCAATTCTTTTATTGAATTAAAACAAAGGAAAGAAGAGGAAATTGATGAGCTGAAATCAAAAATCAGGAGATATGAAAGAAGGAAAAGTTCTAAAAGTAAAAGAAATGAATTCGATTTTATTTTTAAACGATTTAGTGTTCTATATAAAAATATTGAAATGAACAGAAAAGCAATTTCAGGATTTCTAAGTTTGAGTGAAGATCAACAGATAAAGGCAGAGGAGTGTGTTTTTTTGTTGGATCAAAAACCGGACAGGGTCACCATAAAAAGAAAGGTTTTTTCCGGTAAAAAGCATAAAACTGCTTGCCTTGAAGTCTTATTCGCCTATAATGGACGTCTTTACTTTAAACAGAATGAGAATAATAAAATAGAAGTAGTGGTTCTTGGTACAAAAAATACTCAAGTTAAAGATATGGAATTTCTTCATAATTTATAGTTACTCATATGTATACTTCATTTTATAATTTAAAGGTAAAACCGTTTCAAATCAGTTCTGATCCTGATTTTATGTGGCTTGGGGAAAAACATAAAGAAGCTTTGGCCACACTAAAATACGGTGTTCTTGATAATAAAGGTTTTTTGTTAATGACCGGCGATGTCGGTACAGGGAAAACAACGCTGATAAATTCATTAATTCAAAGCCTGAGTGATGATATTATTTGTACATCTGTTCCAGACCCAAGTCTTTCAAATATTGATTTTTTTAATTATATTGCATCTTCTTTTGGAATTGATCAGGAATTTTTATCAAAAGGCGCCTTTCTTGTACAATTTAGAAAATTTCTGCTCCATGCCTATGACAGTCATAAAAAAGTTTTGTTAATTATTGATGAAGCACAGTTGTTAACCCAGGAATTGCTTGAAGAAATTCGATTGCTGTCGAATATTGAAAAGACAAATACCAAGTTGATTAATATTTTTTTTGTGGGGCAGAATGAATTTAATGAAATTGTAAATCAGGACCAGAATAGAGCTGTCCGGCAAAGATTGACGCTCAATTATAATATCGACTCATTAACGCCTGATGAAACAGATAAATATATTAAATATCGGTTAAGCGTTGCCGGTGCAGATCAACCTATTTTTGAGCCGTCTGCTGTCCAGGAAGTGTTTATGTATTCCGGAGGATTTCCCAGAAGGATAAATGTTATTTGTGACCATGCATTGTTGTCCGGTTATGTTAAAGACAGCAAAACAATTAATGCAGCCATCGTAAAGGAGTGTGCCAAAGAGCTTAAAATTCCGGCATTTGTCAGGAACCGTAACATTAATGGATTCTCAAATTATCATCGAAAAGCGGCTCCCAAGGTTCAATCCCAGCCGGTCGTTTTGAGGCCCAGGCCTTCTGAGGAGAAAAAAACAAAAGGAGTTGGCAATATTTTAATCGGGATAGTCGGTTTTTTGCTGTTTTTAGCTGTTTGCTGGTGGATGTTATTTCCTGTAAGCTTTCAACAATTTATATTCAAGGCTGATGGCCAGATTAATAGTTTAAAAAATACCACCTCAAATCTGCTTCCCGAATCTTTAACTTCATCAAAATTGCCTGATAATTCGAACGGTATAGAAGATAAGGGCAACCTGGTAGAAAAATCAGTTGATCAACCCGAAGCATTAACACCGGAAAAAGTAAATCCGAATGAATTAATCATTCAACCTGAAATTGATAATAAGGATATCCCCCCCCCTATGCTGAAGGAAGAAGCGCATCAAAACAGCATGGAAGAATTACAGGAGGAGAAAAAAAAAATTCCTGAGCCAGTCGTTCAGGATGAACTTGACGAACTTGTTGTTCAAGCATCAAACACATTGGTGATACAGCCTGAATCTATAAAAGAAAAAAAATCGGATAAAAAATTAATTGCTTTACCAAAAGAAAAAATAATCGTTAGATTTAAGTATAACACCAATGATTTTACCAAAGAAGGATTTGAGAAATTAAAAAGTTTTGGAGATATTCTGACTGATTATCCCGACATAAAATTTTTGATTGCGGGTTATACTGATTCCGATGGCAATCAAAAATACAATATAAAATTATCTGAGTTCAGGGCTAATATTGTCAGAAGCTATCTGCTCGGAGTGGGCGCAAAACCAAGTCAAATTGAAGTTAAAGGCCTGGGAAGCATTCACCCCATTGAAAGCAATAATACTGCCTGGGGAAGAATGATGAACAGGCGCGTTGAGGTTCAGATCGTTCAGTAAGTTTTTTTCAATTTTATTAGCCTCTATTGCTGATCTGTCATGGTTGTCTGTATTTCAGCCGGTTGTTTTATTATTTTTTTGTTCTCGAATAAACTATTCCTTTCCGTGTCATATTTTGTTAGCCTTTAAACATTAAGAGGAGGGCCAAACGATATGCCTGACATGCTGGTTAAATTGTATGATTTGCCAAAAATAGAATCATGTATCAAAAAGGTGAGTGATCACAAAATTAAGATTCGTACTGCCATGGCGTATGAGAAGTTTGACCTTGTCGAATGGGTTCAAAGCTCTTTCGGAAGACAGTGGGCGAGTGAATGTGATGTTACGTTCAGTAATAATCCGATTTCCTGTTTTATAGCGGAAGAGGGCGGAATAATAATCGGTTTTGCCTGTTATGACAGCACATGTAAAAATTTCTTAGGGCCCATGGGTGTCACCAAGATGAAACGCGGTACCGGTATCGGCAAAGCATTGCTGCTCTCGTGCCTTCACAAAATGGCTTCGAACGGGTATGCATATGCTATAATTGGTGCGACGGGTCCCAGCGATTTTTACACAGCGGCGGCAGGTGCGACAATAATAGAGGGATCATCACCTGGAATTTATCGGGATCAATTGAAAAAGTAATAAATCGGAATGGTCGATAACATTGTTAACCATTGCAGTAAAACCGTATTGGCAAATATCTTTTATGTTGCTGTTTGATTCCCCAAGCAACGGAGAAATATCTTTTCTCCACAAAACTTCCTCTTCTAAATTTTGATTTGGGCATTAATCCTTTACAAAATAAATGTTCAGCTTATTGTTAGAGAAACATTGTGAGTTTTTTAAAAATAGGAGCATTCTATATGGGTTGGTTCAGTCAGCTTTTTAACAATAAAGAGCAGGTACCCCCTGCAATATTACCGAGAAAAAATGATCCCTGCTGGTGTAGTAGTGGCGTGAAATACAAAAAATGTCATCTTGCCAAGGATAAACTTTATTTCAAGGAACATCCTGATTTTAAAAAAAAACCATCTGTTAAAAAGTCATGTGGTCCAGTTTTTGGCTGAGGGAAATAATGATTAAGCCCTGTATGGGTTTTAAAGCCATAGCAGTAAATACAAAAAAAATAGGAGAACTAATGGGAAAACCTATTCTTTTATTGCTCAATTCATGGTTTGATGATGGCGATACCGGTCCTTTTTATTGCCCAGACTGTGGTATTATTGAAGGTTTCTTGGCCTACAATCCAAATATCAGAGAACAGCTTGAGATCATATCTGTTGATTTTAAACGACCTCGCCCAAAAATCATTGAATATTTAGGTGAAGAGAATCAGGGCAGTCCTGTCCTGATTTTAGATGATTCAAACCAGATACCTGATGGCGCAAAAAAAAGCTTGTCCACCGGTAAAACATTGATTGATGACCCTATGCTGATTTGCGATTACCTTGGAAAACGCTTTAAAGGCGTAAGGCCACATCCCTAAAATTAAAATAGTGGATATATAACTCACATTTCGCTTGTTCAAATATTAAGTTCATGAATTAGAAAATAGCACAAAACACGAGAAATTCAAAGGAAATCAATTGAAATATAGTATATCAAGGCAGTATTCACAGCCGACCCCTTGTAACTATCTGTAATTACTGCAAATAAAACTAGACTTTGTCATAATCAATATGTATAATGATTTCAACTACATAGAGAGGACCTATATGACCAAATCAGTTGTAAAATCTGTAAAAACGCAACCGGTCGGCTTTGCACCGATCCTGAAGCATTATTT
>Ga0164318_10006313_pt1 | contig 11480 bp, 11 predicted proteins | sample GuaBasSedimGuay9_FD_113734 | JGI IMG/M metagenome (GOLD analysis project Ga0164318, IMG submission 113734) | Subseafloor sediment microbial communities from Guaymas Basin, Gulf of California, Mexico - Guay9, Core 4571-4, 0-3 cm | ecosystem: Environmental > Aquatic > Marine > Hydrothermal vents... | reverse complement strand
GCTGAAACAAGTAGTTTTCCTATCATCTTTTGAGATAAAATTTCATCTCGCCATCTTCTAAAAATATTTATTTCTGTTGCCAATGGGAAACCATAAGCAGCGGTGAGTATAAAGCAGGAGGGAGGGCCTGCATACTTTTCGGCTATAGCTTCCCCCCATTCATAATTTGTTCCGATTCTCCGAGAAATTGTTTTTGATGTGCAATAAGGTGTTTCTCCAAATATTTCCCTACAATAAGGACAGTACCATACTTTCCATCCGACGCTCCATCGAGGAGCATTAAAATATCTTCCACAATAAGGACATTTTGTTTTTATTATTGTTGTGATAAATTCTTTATTGCAATTCCCACATATTACCCTAAATTTTTCCTTATGTCTTGGATTTCTATCGAATATTATTTGCTGAACCTTGCCACAATAAGGGCATTTTACAGGATATTCGATATGATATGGCATTTTTATATGAAGCTTTTTTAAAATAAATAAATTTCCAATTTTAAATGGTACCCTCGATAATTTTTCTTTCTTATAGTATAACTTTTTTATATTATATGCCAATAAGATATGCATGGAAATAAGGATTGATGGATGGAGAAGCAAGCTAACATTTGATGCTTCGCATTTTCTTCCAGATTATTCAAAATGCTCTAGGCTTCATGGGCATACATATGCTGTCCATGTTATTTTGAAAGGCGAGATAAAAGAAGGAATAATTATTGATTTTAGGGTTGTTAAAAAAGCTTTAAAAGAAATAATAGAAGAGTTAGACCACAAAGTAATTATACCAATGAATGGAAAGCTTGAAATTAAAAAAGGAGAAGAAGTGGAAGTAAAATATGCTGGTAAGAGATATGTATTTCCAAAAGAAGATTGCATTTTCCTGCCCATTTATTCATCTTCCGCAGAAAATTTAGCTAACTATATCCTAAAAAAATTTTTAGAGAAAATTGATTTAGAAAATATATCTGCTATTAGGCTTGGAATAGATGAAGGCTACGGCCAAGGAGCGTGGGCGGAATGGAAAAAGCAGTCTGCTTGATTTCTGGAGGAATGGATAGTGCCGTTTCAGCAGCTATTGCAAAAAATGAAGGATATGAAATTTATGCCATCACATTCAACTATGGGCAAAGAAACAAGAAAGAAATGGAGTCAGCTAAAGAAATTGCAAAATGGCTTAATGCAAAACATAAAATTTTGGAGGTAAATCTCCGCCAAATAGGTGGCTCCGCTTTAACAGATAATATAGAGGTGCCTGAAGAAACTTATGGCATCCCTATAACTTACGTTCCAGCAAGAAATACCATCTTTTTATCATTTGCTTTAGCTTATGCTGAAGTTATTGATGCAGATTATATCTATATTGGAGTAAATGCAATAGATTATTCAGGCTATCCAGATTGTAGACCAGAATATTTGGAGGCATTTCAAAAAATGGCAGATTTAGCTTTGAAAAGAAGCGTAGAAGGAAGACCAATAAAAATAAAAGCACCTCTCCTTTATCTTTCAAAAGCAGAAATTGTAAAGAAAGGGATAGAGCTTGGAGTTCCATTTGAAAAAACATGGAGTTGTTATAGGGAAGGAGAAAAACATTGTGGAAGATGCCCATCTTGTAAGCTTAGGAAGAAAGCATTTAAAGAGGCAAATGTGGAGGATCCGACTGAATATGAAGAATAAAATAGTATTGTTAATAGTGCTAATACTTCTTGCAGGATGCATTGAGAAAGGAGGAGAGGAGAAAATACCAGATGTTTTTGAAACAGATGCTTTTAGAATAGGAGACAAAGCCACTTATGAGCTTTTTGGAAAAGCTACCATGCAAACAGAAGAAGGCTTTTTTATCTATGTTAGTAGGGGAGAGGCAAAAATAGAAATAAAAGATGCACAAATTGAAGATGGTTTTGGGAAAAAAATAAAAGCTATTGAATTTTACATGAGTTTATCCGAAACACCTTATAATTATACTCCTGAAGGAGAAATTGAAGAATTGCCAATAAACTTGGAAAAACACATTTATAGGATTTATGATAATAATGTTTTAGGAGGAATAATAAAAAGCAATACCATCCACCATGCTGTTAATAGAGATAGACAGATTTTGATTAATACAATGCCAATAAACGATTTTTTAGATAATTTTTTGCAGAAAGAATTTAAACCAGATACAAACGGCTCATTTGTTTATGAAGGAAGAATTTTTAACTGGACAGCAAGCTATGATAAAAATCAAAAAGCATTGGAAATTGTTGTACCATTTAATATCTCTAAACTTTATATCTGGATAAAAAATGGCTATTCATTTCCATATCAAATAACATTTGAAACAGATTATGGAAATCAAAAGAATTCATATTCGTTTGTTTTGAAAAGTTTCAAGAGAGGAAAAGGAAAAGAATTAAAGCTTGGAATCGTGAACTACACTTCATCAAGAAACTTTAATTCTTCTGAATGGAAGGATTTAGGACCAGCTCAAGGAGAAAGCCAGATGAAAATGAGTTTAAGAGAAGCTATTGCCATTGCTTACAAACAGCAAAGCTTGAAAAATTTTTTAAGAAACAATCCTGACTCTTACCTCATTTATGCAGAATATTGGGAAAGTAAAGAAGGTTATGGATGGATTTTATATTTTGGTAAAAAAGGGTTGAAAAAGGAGTTTGTTTTAAATGTAACAGAAGGAACTATGCCTGTTGTAACAGAAGAAATAAATCCGTATTTTCCTTATGAGGAATTGCCAAAAAATATAGAAAATCTGCCAAATCAAATCATGGATATAGGAGATGCAGAGAAAATTTTCAAGAAATTTATAGATTATAACTTCGAAAATTTCACATTTAAGTTGTCTTTCATAGAAATTTACTATCCTGACACGCTTTTTGACATATGGGAGGGAAATGATAAGGAGAAAGAAATTAGTATTTTTTCAGAAGCAAAAAAGGCATGTAGCATAGAAGGTTTTTCCAAATTGGTTAAAGGTTGGGCATTTGGTTACCGCCTTGTTGGTGCTTATGAAGCACCATTTATAAGTTTTGATGGAAAAATAGATGGAGAAAATGGAATGATTACTTATATCTACAAAGAATATTGATTTATGCTAAAAATTAATGAAATCTTTTATTCCTTGCAAGGCGAAGGGGCAGATGTTGGTTTGCCAACAATTTTTATTCGTTTAACAGGTTGTAATTTAAGGTGTAAATATTGCGATACAGAATATGCATTTTATGAAGGAGAAGAAATGGAAGAAGAGGAAATAATTGGAAAAATTTCGAGATGGAAATGTAAAAGAGTTTGCATTACGGGGGGAGAGCCATTACTCCAAGATATAAGCAAATTAATTGATTTGCTTATGAAAAAAAATTATGAGGTAAGCATTGAAACAAATGGCTCACTGAGCATTGAAGAATTGGTAAATAAAAAAGTAGTGGTGAAAATGGATATAAAATTGCCATCATCTCAAATGCATGAAAAAATGAGGATGGAAAATATTGGGCTATTGCGACCAATAGATGAACTTAAATTTATAATATGGGATAGAGAAGATTATGAATATGCAAAAAAATTAATAGAAGAATATAAGCCAAATTGCCAAATAATAATGCAACCTGTTTGGAAAGAGATGCCAGCAAGTAAGCTTGCTGATTGGATTCTAAAAGATGAAATTGATGCCCGTTTATCAATACAACTTCACAAACTTTTATGGGGTGAGAAAAGAAGAAAATAAGCTATATAACAACTTTTATTTTTCCATCATAATAAAGAGCCTTATCTTTGTATTTTATTTTGCAAGCAATAATTTTTACTCCTTTTCCATATGCCTCCTTTAAAGCCATTGAAAATTTTTCATCAATTTGCCAATTAGGCGTGAATTTTCTAGCATCTCTCATTACTAAAAAGAGAATAGCTACATCATATCCATCGTTTTTAGCTTTTATTAACTCTAAAATATGTCTTCTTCCTCTTTCTGTTGGGGCATCTGGAAAAAGAGCAGTATTATTTTTCAATAAAGTACAGCCTTTTACTTCCAACAAACATTTATTTTTGTTTGTCAGTAAAAAATCTATTCTACTTTTTCCATATTTAAACTCTCTTTTTTCAATTTCATATTTTGCTAATTCTTCAATGAGCTTTTTTCTCAAAATTTTTTCAGCAAGCATTGAATGATAGCCAGAATGAATGAGAACCCAATTTTCCATTGAAGCAAGAATTACATCATAATTTGTTTTCCTCCTCCCTCCTTTTTCAATTAAAAGTAATTTTCTTCCCTCAGTTAAAATTTCCCTCAATCTTCCAGGATCATGTAAATGAGCTTTAGTTATTTTATTTCCAATTCTAACCTCAACTAAGAATTTGTTTAATCTTCTGACAAACTCAGCTTGAATAAATCCCTCGTTAAATTTATAGATTAGCAAGAGCTATGCTCTATAGCATTATTTGGACAAGATTCAACGCAAGCACAGCATTCAATGCAATCATCTACATTCTTTGCAACTGCCTTTCCATTTTCAATTTCATATATATCAACAGGGCAAACTTCAACGCATTTTGCTGCGCCGGTGCATTTATCATAATCAATTTTGATTACAATATCTCCCGAAGATGATTTAAATTCTTTTATCATGAAGTTTTATCAAAAAAGCATTTATAAATTTAATGAAAAAGAATTCATTTACCGAATGAATGAAAGATATAGCTGTTTGGCTTGCAAGGAATTTACTATGGCAACATCCAATTCATTAATTTTTAATCAATCTCGAAAAAGGATTCATTTGTTGTGGCTTAATTCTTCATCATGTGATATAACTAATGCAATCAAAAAGTGAAAAGAGAGGTTGCCATAGTAAATCCCTCATATGCAATAAATAGCCAATGCAATTGCTTCTTCCAGTTAAATGCAGAGAAAATCCCAAAATTAAAATGAATTGTAAAGTTGTTATAGCAAATTTTTATGCAACAAGCAAATGACAAACTATCTCCTTCATTATATTCGGCCCAGAAATAAGTAAAATTTTTTATAGTTAGAAAGATGCAAATAGAGTGATAGAAGCAAAAAATTTAACAAAAATATATAGGAGAAAGAAAAAAGAATTAAAAGCAATAGATAAACTCTCTTTTAATGTCAGAAAGGGAGAAATATTCGGAATAATTGGTCCAACTGGGGCTGGAAAAACAACAACTGTAAAAATCTTATCTACGCTAATCCTTCCAGATGAAGGGAATGCATATATAAATGGATATGACGTTGTGAAAGACGCAGATAGGGTAAAAAAAATTATTGGTGTGGTGGCAGGAGAATTTACAAGGGCTTTATACTGGCGTTTGACTGGAAGAGGAAATCTTGAGTTTTTTGCTAAAATGAGAGGGCTAAGAAATATAAATGAAAGAATAGATTATTTGCTAGAGTTATTTAATTTAAAAGATTATGAAAATGAGCTTTTAATGAGATATTCAACGGGAATGAAGCATAAGTTAGCTTTAGCTGTTGCTTTGCTTCATGACCCTCCAATCCTATTTTTAGATGAACCATTAACTGGAATAGACCCTCTTACTGCGTACGAAATAAAGGAACTAATAAGAAGAGAATTTAAAGACAAAACCATAATATGGACCTCTCACAATCTTTATGAAATTGAAGAAATGTGCCACAGAATACTTTTACTAAATAAAGGAAAAAAATTGTTGAAGGAAAGGTAAATGAATTAAAGAAAAAATATTGGGAATATAAAAAAATCATTGTAGACTGTGAAAATCCAGAAAAATTGGCAGGGATAGCAGAAAAAATAGAAGGGAATATGGTGGAGATAAAAACAAAAAATGTGGAGGAAATAATTAAAAAATTGGCAGAAATGATGGAAAATGAAGATATAAAAATAAATAGCATTAAAACTGTAGAGCCGAGTTTAGAAGATATATTTATGGCTGTGGTTAAAAATGATAAGAGAAATTAAAAAAATCGGAATAATCATAAAAAGAGATTTCAAAATACTTATGACATATAGATTGGCATTTTCAGCCATGTTTTTAAATATGATTTTCAACCTCTTTTATTTCATACTTTTTGGAAGTATGTTTAAAGAAACTACACCAGATGCTTTAATTCCATACAAGCAGGATTTTGTTACTTATTTATTAATAGGAAGTATAGGATGGAGCTTTTTATGGACTGTAATGAGTTCCTCCTCCATAGCACTAAGAAATGAAATGATGATTGGTACTTTAGAATCAATTCTTTTATCTTCAACAAGCTTGTTAACAATAGTTATTGCCTATACCATTTTTGGATGCTTTATGGGGCTAATATCAACAGTTATTTTTCTAAGCGTAGGCTATTTCATATACCACGCATATTTCATGGCTAACATGTATACCCTTCTCATATTCCTCGTTTCCATTATAATGATGGCTGGGCTGGGAATGATTTTCAGTGGATTAACTATATGGATTAAAAATATTGGTCAAACCATACCCTTGATACAAAACATAAGCATGTTTTTTTCCGGTGTATACTTTCCGGTTAGCATATTGCCAAAATATTTGCAAGGAGTAGCAAAATTTGTACCCTTTTACTATTCAATAGAAGGGATGAGAATTTCTATAGTTTCTCCTTCAGAATCTATTCAATACTTAGTTATCCTAATTCTCATTTCTTCGATTTTTGTAATTTTAGGTATATATTCATTAAGAAAAGGACTGGAAAAGGCAATGAAAGAAGGTAGTTTAGCTTTTTACTAACGATGCGCTAAAATACCTATAATATCTTTCCCTTTTTCAATTCTTACAAAACCAAATCTTTCAAACTGTACTACCTCTCCATGCTTAACTTCTTCAATATTTTTTTCAGCATATCCTTTTATTATTTTCAAACTGTTTTCATCGAACTCTCCATTTTTAAAAGGTAGAGAAGGAACCATAATCTCCATTTCAATATAATCTAGGCCAACCCATTGAATTTTTTCTACACCTGCTATTAATTTCTCTCCAGCAAATTCACCAAAAATCTCATTGCCCTTTTTTTCTAAAACCTTCACATTATACAAATCCTTGAGTCTAAATGTTTGTCCCTCTTTTAGCTTAATTGCATCTTCCCTAGGAATGTAAAATATTTTCCCTACTCTTAACTTTCTTTTTCCCATATCAATGGAAGGATGGCATTTTAGCTCAATTTCTTTTTCAATAGCATTTTTTACAGTAACTTTTACTGGTTCAGGAACAAAGAAATATCTTTTTGCTTTGGCATCCAAAATTTTCCTATTTATAGCCTCCAAATTTTCAAAAGCTACTATGCTTTCTGATTTCGAAATGCCTTGGGCAAGAACAAATTCTTTTATGGCTTCTGCTGTTATTCCCCTCCTTCTAAGTCCTCTTAAAGTAGGAAGCCTTGGGTCATCCCATCCCATTACTTTTCCTTCTTCAATTAATGGCTTAATTTTTCTTTTTGATACAGGCATTCCCCTTATTTCCAAGCGAGAAAATTCCATTAAATGAGGCTTCCTTAAGCCTAGTAAATCAAGTAAATAAAAATAGACTTCATCCCTTAACTCATATTCTTTACTCCTAAAAGGATGGGTTACGCCCGATATAGAATCTTCTACAGCTCCATAAAAATCATATGTAGGCCATACGCGGAAGCGAGTTCCATGTATTGGATGAGGATGTTCTATTATCCTAAAAAGCACTGGGTCCCGCATTGCGGTGTTTGGCGAAGACATATCTCCTTTTAAACGCATAACAGCCTGTCCTTCCTTCATTTTTATAAAATCATCCCATTCATAAGGGCTTTCATTTCTGCATTTACACTCCTTCATTTCTCTTCTATTTTTCCTTATTTCTTCCTCACTACATGTGCATATATATGCGTTTCCCTCTTCTAGCAATTGTTTAGCAAACTCGTAATGTTTTGGAAGATTATCTGATGTGCGATATTCTTTATCCCAATCTATTCCAAGCCATTTTAAATCTTCTTTTTGAGCATCATAAAATTCCTTTCTTTCATTAACAGGATTCGTATCATCAAAGCGAAGAATAAAAATTCCATCGTATATGCGAGCATATTCATAGTCAATAAAAGCAGCTTTAGCATGCCCTATATGCAAATAACCATTTGGCTCTGGAGGGAATCTAGTAACAACTTCTCCTTTTTTGGCATGAGGCAAAGGAGGTAACTTCCTCCTCTCTTTCTTCTTTTCTTCAATTCTTATTCCGAGCTTCTCAATTTCTTTTTCTTGTTCCTCTAAAGATAAGCTATTTATTTCTTCAACCACTTTTTTAACAATTGGAATAACTTCTTTTGCATCTTTTTTTATCTCTCCCATTACCTTGCCAATAACTGCTTTAAAATTTGCTTTCCCTCCATATTTAATAGCATTAAGCAAAGCATATTTTCTCGCTATCTTTTCTATGTCCATCTTTTACTTATTCCATAACATCATTTAAACTTTTCATTATAGGAAAAAGAAGAATAAAAACAATGAAGAATGGATAAGAGTATTCTTTACTGGGCTGGTTTTAACCGTGAAAGTCTGGTAAATTTAAATGACATTGGCTATTATTGTATAAGGAATTGCTATAGCAACATCTCCTTTCATTATTTTATTTAAATTATTTAAACCAATATCATATGGCTATTGTTATGAAAAAGCTATAGCAACCCCATTTCATTTTGATTTTTTCACAGAAAAAAATAATTTATAGCTATCTTTTATTCCCAATGAAAGAATTTAGAGATATACTACTCCTTGGCATAATCAGTTTTTTTGCTGATGTAAGTAGTGAGATGATTATGCCTATTCTGCCCTTCTTCATATATTCATTAGGAGGAACTGGTTTGGCTGTTGGTTTAATAATGGGGTTTGGCGACGCCATTGCCAATTTTGCAAAAATCTTTTCAGGAAAAATTTCAGATAGAATAGGAAAAAGAAAGATATTTATGGTAGCTGGCTATGGTTCATCTGCTGTTTCAAAACTCTTCTTTCCATTCTCAACCCACTGGTGGCACATTTTGTTTTTGAGAGGCATAGAAAGAATAGGGAAAGGAATAAGAGGGCCACCGAGAGATGCTTTAATTGGTGATTTAGTTAAGGAAAAGAGGGGAGAAGCGTATGGAATACATAGGGCTTTAGATACAGCTGGAGCTGTTGTTGGAAGCATATTGGTTTTATCTCTCTTATGGTTTTTTGGATTTCCTGCCAATCTGCCTTTAAAAGAACTTGTTGGAAATGAAGAAGTCAAAGAAATGTTAAAAATCATTTTGATTATAGCAAGCTTAATCGCATTTTTAGCAATTCCTCCTATTTTTTTGGTGAGAGAAATAATTAGCAAGGAGAAAGAAGAAAAAGAGAAAATATCATGGAAACTTAAAAAATTTATTTTAATTGCAACAATTTTTTACTTTGGTAATTTTAGCTATGCCTTCTTTTTACTAAGAATAGGGATGGAAAATATATTTTATGCTATATTCCTATATGCCTTATTTAACATTTCATATGCAATGCTTGCAAGATATTTTGGAAAATTATCTGACAAAATTGGAAGAAAATTTGTCATATCCTTAGGATACATTACATTTACATTTGTATGTGTTGGCTTTATATTCATTCCATATTTTCCATCCCAATATTTCATTCCATTATCCATAGCTCTTTTCCTTCTATATGGGGCTGTGTATGCATTCATAGAAGGAAATCAGAGAGCATTTGTATCTGATTTAAGCAAAAGCAGAGGAACGGCACAAGGAATTTTCCAAGCTTCCATTGGCTTTGCATCTATACCAGCAGGAATAATAGCTGGAAAGCTATGGGATTTATTGCCAGAATTAACTTTTATATATGGAGCAGTGCTTTCCTTAATTTCAGCAATTTTACTTGCAACATTTGATGACTAAAGTTTCTTTGGAATGTAATTCTTCCATTTTCCATCAGAAAAATCTTCCACAATTATATCATCAATACTATTGATTTTGCCATTAATTTTTGCTATTAGAATACCCTTATTTCCCATATCCTTGTATAATCTTGAGGAAAAAATAGTTAAACATTTTTCATAAACGATTATTCCGTTCAAATTATAATCATGCCCTCTTATGAACGCTTTGGCATCTAACTTTGCCAAAAATTCTTCCAAATCTTCATAGTTGAAAGGTATTCCCGCCCCCCTATACAAATTTGCAATTGCTGGATCACTCCATGTCAAAGCTTCTATTGCTTCCATATCATTTTTATTCATATTTTCTAAATCTCCTTTAAATATGCCTCCATGAGCTACAAATACATTGTTGAGCATACCTGCAAGAGGCATTTCCTTGAAAATAGCTATATATTTCTCATACTCTTCTCCAACTTCATCTTTAAATTCATGTGGATAGCACGGAATTGCATAATTTGCTTCATGATTTCCTTTAAGGAGATAAATTTTATCAGGATAATTTGCTTTCATTTCTAATAAAAAATTAATATTATATGCGGAGCTTCCAACATCTGGAGGGGCTCTATCTATATAATCTCCGAGAAAAACAAGATAATCATAATTTTCCTCAAAAAATTTCTTTACTATCTCCTTTGAAATAACAACATCTCCATGGGTGTCACCTGCTACCATAATTTTTCCCTTTAATTTTAAAAATGCAGGCTCAGTTTTCATCTTTTGCAATGCCTTTTCAATAAATTGCATGATATTAATTGGTTATGCTTATATATTTTGAATGTTATAGTCTCGTGAAATTTAGGGAGTGGCATCTCTTGCTGAGCATTTTTTTATTTGCTTATGTAATAAGAGCAATACCATCTTGGCTATATTGGGGATGGGGAAATGATTTTGGAATTTATTATGGCTTGTGCCTCAGAATCTTAGAATATAAAACAATTTTTCCACCATACGATGGCTGGGGCGCCAGCTACAACTATTTTCCAATGTTATATTTGATTACTTTAGCAATCTACTTGCCAACTAAAATTAATCTTGCTTTTTTGCTTAAAATAATTGCTCCAATTATTGGAGCTTTAACAGTTATTGTTTTTTATTTTATTGCAAAAGAACTAACTGATAAAAAAATAGCTATAGTGACAGCTGCTACCCTTGCAGGAAATCCATTCCACGCATATCAAACTTCTCACGCAGCCCCTTTAACTGTTGGGCATTTATTTTTAACTATATCTCTTCTACTTTTTCTTTTAAAGGGAAGAAAAAAAGCAACCTATCCATTTCTAATCATTTCTTCTATTCTGCTTGTATTATCTCACCATTTATCAACCGCCATATATATAACAATAATTTTTGGCATTATCTTATTTAGAGCTCTAAAAGAAAATAAAATAGATTTGGCAGATATAGCTTATTTTTCATTCATTACTCTATTTACTTTTCTTTACTGGGCATTATTTGCAACACCTGTAGTATACAACCTCATTTCTCCAATAATTTTTATTCCCCCTCTAATATTTTTCATTCTATTTTATTCTTCAGCCATTCTTGCTTTAATGCTTATTTGCTTTT
>Ga0164318_10006312_pt1 | contig 11481 bp, 14 predicted proteins | sample GuaBasSedimGuay9_FD_113734 | JGI IMG/M metagenome (GOLD analysis project Ga0164318, IMG submission 113734) | Subseafloor sediment microbial communities from Guaymas Basin, Gulf of California, Mexico - Guay9, Core 4571-4, 0-3 cm | ecosystem: Environmental > Aquatic > Marine > Hydrothermal vents... | reverse complement strand
GGGTTTAAGGGTTCCAGAAAAAGTACGCCTTTTGCTGCAAAACTGGTTGCAGAACAAGCAGGTGCAATTGCAATGGAACACGGCATGAAAAATATTGGTGTATATGTCAAAGGTCCCGGACCGGGTCGAGAATCTGCTTTAAGGGCATTACATGCGCTTGGATTTACTATATCCATGATCAAAGATGTAACCCCGGTTCCCCATAATGGATGTCGTCCACCAAAGAGAAGAAGAGTATAAAAATACCAGTTTGATAAAGGAGAAAACCATTGTCACGTTATAGAGGTTCTGTTTGCCGACAATGCAGACGCGAAAACATGAAACTTTTTTTGAAAGGCGACAGATGCTTTTCAGATAAATGCAGTTTTGATAGAAGGGGCTATCCCCCGGGACAGCATGGGCAAAGAAGGAGTAAGTTATCAGATTACGGAATTCAGCTCAGAGAAAAACAGAAAGTCAGAAGGCTTTATGGAATATCCGAAAAACAGTTCAGAATTTCTTTTAAGAGAGCTGACAGACAAAAAGGGATTACAGGTACAAATCTTTTGAGTCTTTTGGAAACACGCCTTGATAATACTGTTTTCAGGATGGGATTTGTTAATTCCAGAAATCAGGGCAGACACTTTGTAAGACATAATCATTTTACCGTAAATGGAAAAAAAGTAAATATTCCGTCTTACCAGGTTAAAAAAGGTGATATAATAGAGCTTCGTGAGAAATCACAAAAAATTCAGGCTATTTCAGATTCTTTGGATGCCATTGTACGACGCGGTATCCCCCAGTGGCTTGAAATCAAAAAAGAAGATTACAAAGGCGAAGTTGTTGGGGTTCCTGTTCGTGAAGACATCACGCTTCCAATTCAGGAACAATTAATTGTAGAGCTTTATTCAAAATAGGCAGGTCCTTGACAGGGGTTGTCTTTAATATTTATTCAGGAGATATAGATGTCATCTGAAAAACTTGCATATGTAAACTGGCGAGAGATGATCAAGCCGGAGAAGCTTGACGTTACCACAACTTCAACATATGGTAAATTTGTATGTGAACCCCTTGAAAGGGGGTTTGGTATCACTATCGGGAACTCTCTGCGACGTATTATCCTTTCATCCATATATGGCGCAGCAGTTGTGTCTGTTAAATTTGATGATGCTCTTCATGAATATAGCGTGATATCAGATGTCAGAGAAGATATTTCTGAAATTATTTTAAACCTGAAAGAGTTGAAGCTTAAGGTTGAAGATATTGAAGACAAGATATTAACGTTGAGTGTCAAAGGTGAAAGTGAAGTCACAGGTGCAGATGTTGTCAGCCCGGATGGAAAGGTTGAAATTCTTAACCCGGAACAGCATATTGCCACACTTTCCAAAAAGGGTGTATTAAACATGACAATGGTTGTAAAAACCGGAAAAGGTTATGCCTTGGCTTCTGCTAACAAAGATGAGGAGTCTTCTATCGGAACTATTCCGATTGACAGTGTGTTTTCTCCCATTAACCGTGTGAAATATGTTGTGGGTACTTCCAGAATTGGCCATAAAACCGATTATGATAAACTGACACTTGAATTATGGACGGATGGTTCCGTCACTCCGGATGACTCAGTAGCATATGCTGCAAAAATTCTTAAAGAACAAATGAATCCGTTTATCAATTTTGATGAGGATATGGAGCCGGATCATGCGGATGAGAAGTCAGACGAGTCAGATATCGGTCTTAATGAAAATATTTACAGATCTGTGGATGAACTTGAATTATCCGTCAGAAGTTCCAATTGTTTAAAAAATGCCAGAATCCATATGATTTATCAATTGGTACAAAGAACAGACAGTGAAATGTTGAAAACTAAAAACTTTGGTAGAAAATCCTTAAATGAAATAAAGGAAGTTCTTAATTCTATGGATCTTTCACTTGGTATGGACCTTGAAGGTTTTGAACCACCAGAAGATGAGAACAATCAGGAAGGAGAATAAGTCCATGAAACATAGAAAATCAGTATTAAAATTGAACAGGACTTCAAGCCATAGAAAGGCTATGTTCAGAAATATGGTAACTTCCCTGTTCAAACATGATAAAATTAAAACCACGGAAGCAAAAGCAAAAGGCTTGCGAAAGATTGCCGACAAAATGGTTACCCTTGCCAAAAGAGGGGATTTGCATGCAAGAAGACAGGCACTCTCCGTGATCAGGGAGAAAGACATTGTCCATACTCTCTTTAACGAAGTATCAGAAAAGTTTAATTCAAGGCAGGGTGGATATACAAGGATTATAAAACTGGGTCCCAGAAAAGGGGACGTTGCCCCAATGGTACAGATCGAATTGATTTTCGACTGATATCCCTTCGTTTAAGCAATAATAAAAACATAAAAATCCCCGGCAGGTAAAAGCTGCTGGGGATTTTTGCATTTATTTATTCTGTTTGGCCTGGTAAAGTCTTTTGTCTGCTGTTTTTAAAAGAATGGCGGATGAATCCATACCTTTTTCAAATACAGAAGAAAGACCATGGCTTAATTTAACATGAAATGTTGTGTTATCAGCAGCCAGGGGCTCGCTTGCAAGTTTTTGTTTTACTCGGTTGACGTAGTTTTGGGCCTGGCTTTTATTTGTGGAAGGCAGGATGACGACAAATTCATCTCCTGCAAATCGGGCCACAATATCAGAATCCCTTTTCAAGCTGTTCAGGCAATTGGCTGTATGACACAAGGCCATATCCCCGTTATCGTGGCCAAACATATCGTTGATGGATTTAAAGTCATCTAAATCCAGAAAGAGCACCGTCAGATCAATGTGATATCGTTTGGACCGCTGAAATTCTCTTTCAAGAACCCTTTCCATAACGCCTCGGTTTAAAAGACCCGTTAAGGGATCATGAAAGGCAAGAAATTTTAGTTGTTCATGTGCTGTCACATTGGAAAGACATAAAGATACTTTAAGTGCCAGTTGTTCCAATAAAGATGTGTCAATACTTGGATCAAATCTGTGAATATTTTTGTCAGCCTGATTAATACTTCCTACTACCTCACCATCCAGGGTAATGGGTGCGACGGCAATAGAACCGAATTCATATTCTGATGCCTCAGGGATTAATGCAGAAAAACCGTTTAGGTTTTTATTGGCCAGTAATGGCTTAAGCCTGTTCCCGGTAATGTTTGTAAATTCTTCTTTGGACAAAAAAGCAGTCGATTTTTTCAGCAGGTTTGAATTTTGAATGTTTTGAAGATATTCTGAAATACTGCTTTCTTCTATAATGGATATCCATGTGTAAGGAATGGAAAATTTTGAACTGATTTCAGATAACAGTTCTTCAATAAAATCCTGAAAATTCAAAATAGTCAAAATACTGATTTCAATTTCATGAAATTTTCTGGCCACAATTTCATTTTGCTTCAGCCGTGATAAAATCGATTCTGGAATTGTCATATGCTTTTTTTTAAGTTGCTTGGAAAAGAAAGTCAATAGCAATCATGATTTTTAAGGGGCCGTTTATTGACGGTCATCCTTTCATTTTCTTGACTTTATTGATGAGTTTGAATACAAGTGATTAAAATCAAAGACAATAAAAGGTATCATCATCATGGAAGTTAAGCCGTATCAAAATAGTCCCATAATTAAATTTGCTGCATTTGTTATCATTGTTGCAGGTATGAAAGCAGCTACAATGCTGGTTGTTCCTCTTTTGTTGGCTGCATTTTTATCCATTATCTGTGCACCCCCATTGTTCTGGATGCAGAAAAAAGGGATTCCAAGCCTTTTGGGAATCCTTATCCTGATGCTGGGTGTGATTGCTGTGCAAATGTTTTTAGTCACCCTTGTCTCCTCATCAATAGCAGATTTTTCAGGCAATATTCCCTTTTACCAGGAACGGCTAAAAACGTTAACCGTTGAAAGTCTGCAATTTTTGTCACGGTATGGTGTTGAACTTGAAATAGAAAAAATGACTGAGATGTTTAATCCAGGCCGTATTCTTAAGCTGGTTGCAAACCTGCTGAATGGGATGGGAGGCGTGCTGACCAATACATTTTTTGTTTTTGTAACCCTTATTTTTATTCTTTCAGAGGCTGCCGGATTTCCAAGTAAATTGCGGGCTATTTTAAATGATAAAAATACAGACCTTGAAACATATGCTGAGATCACATCCGGCGTTAACCGTTATCTGGGAATAAAAAGTCTTACCAGCTTTGCAACAGGAATTGTTATTTTTGCCTGGCTTTTTGTCCAGGGAGTTGATTTCCCCGTCATGTGGGGGGTATTTGCATTTTTATTAAACTATATTCCTAATATCGGTTCCATCATTGCTGCTGTACCGGCAGTTCTCCTTGCCCTTATCCAGTTGGGGCCATTGGCCGCAGGTATCGCTGCACTGGGTTTTTTATTTGTAAATTTAGTGGTGGGAAGTGTAATTGAACCCAAGGTCATGGGCCAGGGGACAGGGCTTTCAGTCCTGGTGGTGTTTTTATCCCTTGCTTTTTGGGGATGGGTGCTGGGGCCGGTTGGTATGCTGCTTTCCGTTCCCTTGACCATGGCAGTCAAAATCGCCTTAAGCAAAAGGGAATCTACAAAATGGCTCTCTATTTTATTGGGGTCAAACAAGGAAGCATTCAGATTGCTTCAGGGAAAGGGTTAAGAAAGGTTTACTTAGCTGAGCCGGAAATATTAAATAAAAGAACTCCGTCATTAAATTGAGGCCCGCCAATGGTGATGCTGCTATTGTTTTTCAATAGAACCCGGGTTTGAAAGACTGACCGTTTGTTTTTTTTGATAGTGATTTGGTATCGAATCCTTTTACCTTCCATGTCAGATGGCATGATGATCAGGGTTCTTTTCCCCGGCAGGTTGACACGGTCCTTCTGGTGAAAGTGCTGGTCCAGTCGTTGGTCTTTTAATAGTCTGTATGAGGTGTATTTAAACACAGATTTAAGTTCAGGAATGATTTTTTTTAATCCTGGATCGACATATCGGGGGCCTGTGGAAGCATGAATCACCTTTACATGTGTTAAAATTTTAGTTTTCGCAAGTGCGGGTTGAGAAAAAAAACATGCGATGCTTAAAAAAAATAAAATTATTTTTATAAATCTGACCATGACGCCCCTTTATTATCAGGTTTCGGAAAACCAGATGATAGTATGTTTTTTCTTTTGAGTTTCAATAATCATAACAGATGAAAAATCTGTGTCTACAGATGTTACAATCGCACTTGGGCCTGTAGAACGAAACATACCTCCCTGAAACCAAAACAGACTGATGATTAATATTGCAGCAATAGACGCAAGTTTCAAGTAAATATTTCCCAATATTTTTTTGGGTGAAGATTGTGTGGTGATCACAAGATTTTGTTTCAAGGCAGCAGGATCTATTTTTAAGCCTGTATGACCTGCATGATCGTTGAACATGACCGTCAGGTTTTTATACTTTTCGACAAGGCTTCTACAGTCAGGGCAATCGCGAAGATGCTTTGCCAGTTCATGATATCGGGCTTGGGAAAGTTCATTGTCAACAAACCGGCTGATATCTTCCGACCTATACCTGCTGCATGTTTTTTTCATAAAATCCTTCCTTTTAATCCTTCATTTCCAATGAATTGATAAGGTTTTTCCGTGCTGAATAAAGCCGTGAACTAACCGTTCCTTTTTTAATATTAAGTGTCTTTGCAATTTCTTCATATGAGAGCCCTTCAAACGCATTTAGAACAAAAACCAGCCGTATTTTTTCCGGAAGTTTTTTTATTGCTGTCATGAGGTTTTCCTCAAATTGTTTTTTTCTGTACAGTGTTTCCGGATCATTGTCCTTTTTACTTTCTTTGAACAGGTTTTTATCATTTTCAGATTCAATGGGGTCATGATGCCATTTGAATCTTCTTTTCCATTTTCGTTTCCAGTTCAGGCATTGATTGATGGTGATTTTTCTCAGCCAGGTGGCAAGGCTGGCGTCTTGCCTGAACGTCTTGATATTCTTAAAAGCACTGATAAACACATCCTGTACTATTTCCAGACTTTCTTCACGATCAAGCGTAACCCCGTAGGCGATTTTTAGCAATCTGTCCTGGTATTTGTTGACAAGCACATTGAAAGACCATTCCTGTCCCTTTTGCAGCCTTTTAACAAGGTCCTGTTCATTAATAGCATCTGAGTTCGATTCTATTTTGTTCACAATAAATTAAATGTTGTGGTTTTGTTAATATCTCACCCACACCTTTTCTTCCTGCCAGTATCCATCGCTGACCAGAAATTCTTCGTGCCTGCCACTGACCCAGCCGCCTCTGCGGTTATAGTGTCCGGGGTTCCATTTTTTTTCATAAACAGGGTCCACCCAGATTCTGTCAACTTCCCAATGTCCCCGTGGCCTGTGGTGCCTGTGTTTTTTGTGATTTTTTTTCCAGTGGCCGTATCGGTGTCCAGGATAGCAGGCTTCAACGTTTCTGCCGTTGTCCTGGGTATAATCCGTGTTGGGCTGCTGCTGACGACTTCCATTATATAGAGCAGCCGTTAAAATGGCAACACCGGTTCCCAGCATGAACCCTTCAATGGTATGTCTTCTTGCTGCTCCTGCATGAGCAGATACCGTGGAAAAATAAATTAATAACGTAATGGCAGTTGTTATGGTGATTAATTTTTTCATTTTTTTATCCTCCATCTTAAGTTTCATAAAAAGAGCAAGTACAAGCCATTTGCTATTCTATTAACCATTGACACCGGGAGAATTAAAATGTTCAAAATAATTTATATTTTTTTTAAAAATTATCCGCCGATGGACGTCATATGACTGATGGGCATGTCTTTAATGGACTGATCCGTTAACCCGTGAAAGGATGGCTTTTTTGTCAATGCGGCAAGAATGATCTGTTTTAACTCATCATCAGAGGCACCATTTCGAAGTGGATTTAAAATATCTTTTTCATAGTTATTTAAGAGGCAGGGGCGTAATGTTCCCCGTGATGTCAGCCTCAACCTGTTGCACTCACTGCAGAAATGAGAGCTGATCGGGGTGATAAAGCCGACAATTCCTTTGGCACCTGCAATCTGGAATTTTTTTGCAGGGCCGTCATTGGCAGTTCGTTTGACCGGCATGAGTTTCCCAAATTTTGATTCGATTTTTTCCATAATTTCCTGGGTTAACATCTGCTGCTCTTTTTCAACAGCAGAATCTCCCATGGGCATGTATTCAATGAATCGGATGTGGAAGGGGTACTTTAATGTCAAAGCGGTAATATCTTCAATTTCGTCATCATTAATCCCCCGTAAAACAACTGCATTGATTTTCACCGGTGATATCCCAAGAGTATGGGCGGTAAAAATGGATTCCCAAACCCTTTGGAATCTGTCCCTGCCGGTAATCCGGGCAAATTTAGAAGGGTCCAGGGTGTCCAGACTGAAATTCAGCCGTTTGATACCAAGAGTGATCAGTTTTTCAATTTTTCCCCGGGTTAATAATGCGCCATTCGTCGTAATGGAAATATCTTTGAGACTGTCAATGGCACACAATTTTTCCAGGAATGAAAAGATATCCTTTCTCACAAAGGGTTCTCCACCGGTAATCCTTACCTTTGTGATACCTAAATTGCAGGCAAGGTTTGTGATCCGTAAAATCTCCTCATATCTGGCAATTTTTTTATGTTCAATCACTGAGAAAGGAGATGAGGGAACACAATATTGACACCGAAAGTTACACCGGTCGGTGACTGAGATGCGAAGATAATTTATGGGACGGTTACCGGCAATCATTTTTTATTCACAACTTTCATAGTAAGATAACAAAGCATCCACAAGGCCTTGAATAGTATATTCTCTGGCTTCAAGGGTTGGCTCAATACCAAGGGATCTTGCCGTATCGGATGTGATAGGGCCTATAGAGGCGGTTACAATATTTTTTAAACGAGTTTTGGTATTTTCTGATTCAAGCTGCGATATAAAATTGGATACAGTGGATGAACTTGTAAAGGTAACGGCATCAATCTCATTTTCATCCAGCAGAGAAATCAATGTCTCTTTTTTAGTATCGTCAAGCTGTGTTTCATAGGCCACAACTTCATCAATGTGTGCACCCATTTTTCTTAATTCTTCTGGCAGAATGGTTCGGGCCTTTTTTGCCCTTGGCAGCAATACGTTTTTATCCTTTATATCAACGGTTGAAAACGACTCAATCACACTTTCTGCTCTGTAGGTTTTCGGCAGGATATCACTGATAATACCAAAATCTTTCAGCCGTTCTTTCGTCACAGGACCAATACAGGCAAATTTAAGGTGTCCCAGGGCTCTTACATCCTTGCCCATATCAAACAATGTATCAAAAAAGAATTTAACACCGTTGACACTGGTGAGGACAACCCAGTCATAATCGTTTATATTTTCAATGGATTTTTTTAACGGACCTTTGTCCTTCGGCGGAGCAATTTGAATGGTTGGAATCTCAATACAGTGGGCCCCTAACCTTGTGAGCGTTGATACAAGGCTGCTTGCCTGGGCACGAGCCCGTGTAATGACTATTTTTTTCCCAAATAAAGGTCTTTTATCAAACCAGGCCAACTCGTCTCTCAAAGAGACAACATGGCCGATTACAATAATAGCCGGTGATGTAAGTTTTGCCTCTTTAACCCGCTCAACGATCGTTTCAAGTGTCCCTGTGACGGTCAGTTGTTGTGTCGTGGTTCCCCATCTGACAAGCGCAATGGGTGTGTCCGGCGCTTTGCCATGCGTCACCAGGTTTTTTACAATATTTTCAAGGTTTTTAACGCCCATGAGAAAGACCAGAGTGGCATTGGATTTGGCATATATATCCCATTGCATGCTGGTATCTTTTTTCGTGGGGTCTTCATGACCGGTAATAAAGGATACAAAGGACGTATGATCCCTGTGGGTGATTGGAATTCCTGCATAGGCAGGTGCTGCAATGGCCGATGTGACACCTGGAACGACTTCATAGCTAACGCCATGACTCAACAGCATCTGTGCTTCTTCACCCCCCCGGCCAAATACAAAGGGATCTCCGCCTTTCAGTCTGGCCACGTCAAGTCCCTGCCTGGCTTTATCCACCAGCAGCAGGTTGATTTTATCCTGGGTAAGGGTGTGGTCACCGCCTTTTTTGCCCACATAAATAACCTGTGCATCATTTTTGGCATAGTCCAGTAAAAAAGGGGATGCAAGATAGTCGTAAACCACTACATCTGCTGTTTCGATACATTCTTTAGCCTTAAGAGTTAAAAGACCCGGATCACCCGGGCCTGCACCAATCAGATATACCTTGCCTGTTTTATCCGTCATTTGAATTCAAGCTCTCCAATATTTTTTTCCCGCCTTTTTCAAGAACCCGGTCAGCAAGTGCCCGACCATTTTTTTCCACTTTATCCATCGGGGAAACAATTTTTTCTTTAATGAGTTCTTTACCGTCCACCGAGGCGACCACCGCGGTTAATGCTACTTCATTGTCTATAATTTTACCGAAACAGGCTACTGGAATATGACAGGAACCTTCTATCTGTTTTAAAAACGCCCGTTCACCTGTCACACAGATCCATGTATCATGATGATTGAGTCTCTCCATAATTACTTCAATATCACCATCATTTTCTCTTGTCTCAATACAGAGTGCTCCCTGTCCCACCGCCGGAATCATAATGGCTTCATCCAGATATTCTGTGATTTCGCTTTCCTGCCCCAGGCGGCGAAGACCTGCTGCCGCAAGTACAATGGCATCGTAATCTCCTGCTTTAAGTTTTTTGATCCGGGTGTCCAGGTTACCCCGGATAGACTCAATGGTCACATCCGGTCTGACATGCTTGATCTGGGACGCGCGCCTGAGACTTGAAGTGCCGATCTTTGCCCCCTTTTTATAATCAGAGAGCAAACTCTTGTTTTTAGAAATAAGAACATCAAAAGGATTCTCTCTTTTTGGAATGGCGCCTATGATAAGCCCTTTTGGAAGTTCTCCCGGCATATCCTTCATACTGTGAACGGCAAGATCGATATCATTGTTTAAGAGAGCAGCTTCAATTTCCTTGACAAAGAGCCCTTTACCACCAATCATGGCAAGAGGCCGGTCTGTGATCTTGTCCCCGGTCGTCTTGATAATGTCCAGTTCAACATCACAATCCGGGAAAAGGCGTTCGATTTCAGTTTTGATAAAATTGGCCTGCCACAGGGCAAGCTGGCTTCCCCGGGTGCCAATGCGTATATTTTTTTTCATGGAATCTTTATCCAACCCCGCAGGAAGAACAATTGGAGGATGAACAGCTGCCGCAGGCTGATGAACCAGCTGATTTGACTTGGGTTTCACCGGAAGGCCCGGATGATTTTGAAATAAACCCGCAGGCCGACATCAGCCGTGACAAATCCTGGCTGTCACAGGAGGGGCATTCAGGTGTGGAGCTTCCCATGACCAGGGTTTCAAAGTTTTTGCCACACGCATTGCATTTATATTCATAAATTGGCATTTTTCTAAACCTTCTATCTATATTTATCTATTTGAACAAACCAATATAATGCAGCCATCAGAGCCAGTCAATGATTATGGTATGGATTTTTTTAAAATTATCTGATATAGTAACAGATATCCCAACCTGAAAAAAAATATTTTGGGTGACCAAAATTAAAAAGAAAAATTTCCTACTATCTTCGAGGCGATCTGTGGTCAATCACCAGGCAATTTTTTTTACAAACGTTTTATTATTTAAAACTGGTATTATTCAAGGATCAGTAAGATGACCAAAAAGATGCAGGTCAAATCAAATATGATATATTTTTATTTTTTGGTTGCCTGTTTACTTTTCCAAAATCCTTTAACCTGTCTGGCTGATGAAAAATTACTCGTTGTAACTGAAGTATGGCCACCTTTTCGTATCGCTTCTCCTGATTCAAAGTATGGATTTACCGGCATAGATATTGATATTCTCGAAGGGCTTGAAAGACATCTGAATCTTAAGATTGAAATTCAACGTCACCCGTTTGCCAGGGCATTGGAAATGATAAAGACTGGATATGCCGACTTGACTACAGGTGTAGCTTACACAGACCAACGGGCCACATTTATCTCTTATGTTCCGACTCCCTATTATGCGGTACGCCCTGTTTTTTAAGCCCAAAAGGGCCTGGGACACCTCACTAAAGTGTATGATGATCTTTATAAATTTAAAATCGGATATTCACTTCATTCTGCATACTTTGAACCATTCAATTCTGATCTCAAGCTCATGAAAGAAGGTGTTTCTACAGAAACCCAGCTTATCAAAATGATTGCTTTGGGGCGAATAGATCTTATTATCGGAACAAATCCAAATCTTGCCTATGACATAAAAATATATGGATTCAAAGACAAGGTTGAGCAGACCCATTATACCCCTTCCCCAAAAACACCCGTTTATATTGGGCTGTCAAACAAACACACCAAAACGTCATTAGGGCAGAAAATCGATGATTACCTCAAACAAATTATTGATAATGGTAAATTAAAACAGATTGTAGAAAAATATCGATAAAAACAGGATTGAGAAATCACAGT
>Ga0164318_10006311_pt1 | contig 11481 bp, 11 predicted proteins | sample GuaBasSedimGuay9_FD_113734 | JGI IMG/M metagenome (GOLD analysis project Ga0164318, IMG submission 113734) | Subseafloor sediment microbial communities from Guaymas Basin, Gulf of California, Mexico - Guay9, Core 4571-4, 0-3 cm | ecosystem: Environmental > Aquatic > Marine > Hydrothermal vents... | reverse complement strand
TTTGCTTTGTACTTCTCATCAACAACATGCCTAAAATAATCACCATTATGTTTATTTGGAATTTCAGTATAATAAACATCACGATTAACTTTCCAAAAACCATAAGTAACTTTTATTCCTTGACCACCGCTAGTATTATAATTACCATTAACAAATACAGCACCATTATTTGGTGTTGGCACAACTGCATCGTTTCTTGTCACAACAGCATTAGAAAAGCGTACAATATCAATTAAATCCTGATCCTTAAGGTGTGTTCCATATCTAGTCAAAACTTCTGTAATCGACATCTCTGTCTCAAATGATGCTGCTCTACAATCCTGAATAAAGTGAGCATTAAGTTCTGATGTCCACTTCACATTTCTTACAGGTAAATTCTCAAATACAGGATTAATCATTCCATTCTCATAATGAACAAACAAAATCTCTTTGCCAGTAATCATTTTATTACGAAATGCATTTACCTTTTTGTATTTTATTTTTTGCTTATAAATAGCATCATTAAGACCACCCTGAAAGGCCTCTTCAATAACATCTTCATCATCATAAGTCATATATCGATCAACTTCTTGTTTTTCTTTATCACTGATCAATTTATCAAAACTTATATTAGAGAGAATAGTATTTAACTTTACCTCAAGCATTGGTAAATTTGCTTGCAATTCACTTAGTTCTCGCTGTTCTTTTTCATTTTTAGGTTCTTGCTGGGCCAACTGTTGCATTCGTTGTTTTGCTCCATTAATCTGCGCCTCTTGCAATAAATATCCCTCAGTAATTAATTCAATTTTTTTACGAGCAAGGGTAAACATTTTTTCTGCTCTTCGCTTGCTTTTCTCTTTAACAGAACGCCTGTCACTTAAATAAACTCTGCTTTTAACATCACGTTGGGCTTCTTGACTTACAAGTTTATTTACTTTCGATACGGCTAAAGGAAACCATCTAATCTTTGCAGGTAAATGATTTTCACCAATCTTTGTCAAATAAGAAAAATTATTAGAATCGATTTCTCCATTATAAATCTTATAACACATTGTGTCGCGATCTTCTCCACGATTAGTATTCCGAAGTTCTGTTATGATACTACGAAACATTTCCTCTCTACCCTCAGGAGTACTTGTTAAATCTCTATTATATGCTAGTAAACTCATGCCGTTACAATTATACCGTTTTTCATTCTGTATCTTGGAAGAGGACTTTTGCTCTTATTGGTCGGCTCTGTCTCTGTCCTACGCTTATTTGATGCCATCTCATAAGCATTTAAAAATGCTAAAGCAGAACCCATTGTAATATCACAATTGTAATTAGGATCCAACTTGAATTTAATGAAAGCCTCTATTTGCCTCATAGATCTGAATTTATACCAATTATCTTTGATGTATTCAGATAGTAAAGAAAGCCAATGTATTTTTGTGCTAGGATCTATTCCGTATCGGTTTGAAACAGAACTATTTTTTATCCAATTAGCAATCATCATCTCAGGTCTTTCTTTTAATAAAAATTGAAAATTATGTCTCTCGTACCAATCGAAAATACGAATATTGGACCATTCGATAAGATTCTTTGCTCTATAATAAAGGCATAACTTAGCGCTTGCCTCATATGCAGCAGGGGAACCGCCATCTAAGATATCAGGTCGATAATGCATTCCCGCCACAAATGTATTATAACTTTCGCCATTATGCAAGAAAGTTTTAAATATTTCTGTTGACAACTTAGAACTTGATGTGTTTGCTTCGTCTTTATCATAACTGTCTGTGCCGCCTGCATAAAGGTCTTCAGGAACAACTCCATCAACCAAAGTAGGCCTTTCTGTTATTTCAAAAATACCTTCTTTATTTGGCTCAAACTCAACTCCTGTAACTATCTTTCTACCATTGATTTCATTATAAGTGAAATTGAGATCTCCTCGTTCTGCTAATTGTAATTCTGGATTTTTTCTTATTTCTGCTTTTATCTTATTAAGATTACGAGCATTGGCCTTACCAAAGAATCCACCAGACTTAATCATAAACGCCTCTGTAGGAATAATAGGCTGCTGTGTTATTTCCGTATACTTCTTCGCTTCATCTTTTATCTTATCCCTTTCCTCATGAATGGCTTCAATACTTTCTTTCTTGAGATAATTTCCCTGATCATCGACAATCTTGTATTTCCACTTAGGACAAAACCATCCCATTTTTACAGTACCTGGCTCTAAATCATCTTCCCATTCACTCATATCAAATGGTAACAAATCAAATTCTTCAGGGTTGAAAATGATATACTGTAACTCCTCTGCTCCCTTTTCCATCTCTCCACCAGTTTGCTTTGTCACAAAACCGTTACTGAGATAAGTATTAGTATGCTCTGTATGCATATTGTAGACTTCTTTCATCCCAATATACTCAACTTTAGTAACTCTTTCTGAACGTAACTTTTCTAAATCATCTTTCCCTTCAAAGAATTTCCCTTTACCGTTTTCAGGATTCAATTCAAATTTACATGGATTTAATTTTATATTACTACCATTACCTTCTTTATGAATATCAATTATAGTATCAAGAACTGTTTGCTTTGCATTACACAACAATTTAATAGATTGCTGAAATCTTAACACATCATCTTTTCTGTTCAAATAAAGTCTATAAACAAATGGTTGTTGACCTTCATAGCCTTTAGGTGGTTTAGAGTTTCTTTTCTCTTTAGACAAAGAACTACCTATCCCAAACTTAAGTAATTGATATTTAACCTCAATCAATAATTCCTCACATATAGAAGTTAAAACTATTCTAATTGTATTTTTCTTTTTATTATAACTAACATTTCCATCAGCATCATAATAACCACCAATCAGTTCAGCAACTGACTTCTTATCAAATTCATGAATATCAGAAGGAAGTCTTTTTGCCAATTTAACTTGGCCAAACATTCCATGAGATCTTAAGGTTTCATTAAGTCCAGCAAGACTAATGCTTTCATAAATTCCACCAGATTGTTTAATATGAGACTTTATTACTCTTGTCGAATATCTAGGTTTCACATAATTACCAATCTCAATATCTCCAACAGACAACTGAACAGATGTTCCGTAATAGCCATCACCAATTAACAATCCTAACAATCTAGCGTCTTTGATATTCCTTTTCCCAAAAACAGGAACATCATTAAGAACCATTAATTGATCACCAACTTTAATATCTTTAGAATATTTGAATGTAACTTTCTTCTTATTATAAGAACCTCTAAACTTCCTGTTGCTCCATAATAAAGGATGATCATCAGAGCATTCAATATAGTTCTTTCCAGTAGTCTCTATTCTATAACATGGCTTTTCTTCAGGATGCTTCATCCATGCAATATTTTCCTTATAATGGCCAGTACCATCATAACCTAAAATACCATCATTCTGTTTTAGATCTTCTATATTTTTCAGTTTACCATTCTTATCCCAAACCTTAGTTCCAGCACATACACATCCAGTGAATACTACAATACCTGTCTTAAGCCCCTCAGAATACAGTGAAGGCTTTATAAACTTATATACCTCTATGACACCAGGGAACACGCCTGCCTCTTCTAAGAGCGTAAATGATGGACTTAATGATGATACAGCCTGAACACTATTCTTTGCTGTTATTGCATATATTTCTGACAGATAACCAGCCTCTGATACAACTCTCTTTTTGCCATGGTATGATACTTTATCATAAGCAGCCCTAAAATATTCCTCACGATTAGGTTGTCGGTTTTTATAGAATTCAGTATCTGCAAGAGCGTTCAGCCCACGCTTTACAAATCCCATAGTAGTCTTGGTATATTTCTCAAGACCGGAAACAATTACACTTTGAGATCCTGGGTAGAAACAAAACTCCTTCCCAATCATACAGGCATGCTTTTCACTAAACCCTGTTTGCCTACCTTTTATTACTCCTACATTCTTTGATAGTAATCTTGCTTTGTCAAAGAGATGAAAATACTCAAAATCCATCTCAAGGAATCTTGGTGAGATAATTCCTTTTCTTTTTGTGGCATAATCGATACCACGAATCTTCCAAAAGTTTAGATAAAAATAATGATCACCAGTAATGTGTTGACCGCCTACAGAATATCCATCATTCATTATGATGTTACGCTGTTCGTACCACCATGCATCATAATACATGCTGTCACTTGGAGGGGGGCCGTCTTTTAGGACAGGTGAAAAAAGGGATGTGTTAATCCACATCCCTTTACTATTTTTAACATATTCGCTCATTACACAAAGTAATCAAGTATTCCTGCTTGATCTTGCGATATATCCAAATCCTCAGACGCTAACTCTGCATCCATTGCTGCAATCAGATCCTCACCAATTAAAACAACTTCTATTTCAACTTCTGATTCAAGAAACTTATCATAAGCATCAATAACTTTTTTGTTTTTAATCTTTAGTTTATCAAATTCACTGTTAAACTTAATTACGTTTTCGATAATATATCCGTTCTCGTTTTTCATTGGTTCACCATTGATGTTCTTTTTTGCAGAATCATCACACAAGGCAATACGAGACATCTCATGAATGTTTTTATAATCAACTGCAATCTTGTTATCCTTAAGAGCAAATGCTTTACTACGTACAACTCTCATGTTAAACGCAAGAACAACTGCAAGATCCCACAACTTAATATCATTAAAGACATTCATTTTAGAAACATCAGCAAGTCCAGAAGAATTATCATTATCATTACCAATGATATCAACAACCTTTAACTTAAGTTTTGTTTTTTTCTTAAGACATTTCTCTTTGTCAAAATCTTTAATGATAGGATAAATTCCGAACAACTCTTTATAGGAAGTAAATTCCTGAACAAAATCACTCATTAAGACCGGTGCCAATTTAATATCAGACTTTGATGTTAAAAGATCCTCGTAACTATCATTAAGTGCTTTTGCAGATTTGATTGTTGCAGAATGTTTTTCTCTTAAAATAACCACGGCCTTCATATAATCATCAAGTCTTTTGTTAACTAAAGGAACTTTGACAATTTGACCGGACTGAGTAGGAATATCTCTCTCAATCATTTTTCCTTTATCATCCGTATCAGCATATTGCTTTTTCAGATTCTCAAGTTCATCGATAAACTTTTTGTAATCCTTATCAGGAGTCAAAGACTCATCAATCTCTTTGATTTTAATTTCTACTTGTTTCTTCCTTCTGGAAATACCAATTTTATGAATTGCTTTTGGTTTAGCATTAATTCCCTTGCCTTTTAAGGCCTCTGCCATGAATGACAGATCTACATTTAAAATACTCATTTGATTAGATTTAATTAATTATTTTGTAAAAATACTTATTATATTGCAATTGACATTAATAATCCTGCAACTATTCCAACAGCACCAATTAATATACCTTGCCTTATTCTTTTCTTTTTATTCTCTTTCTGCTCCCGAACATATCTTGTTTCATGCTCGTTAATCTGTTCAGTATAGTTTTCGTTTAATTGCCTTAACGTAACTATAGACTTGTCACGGACATTTAATAGTGAATCGGACTCATTACATCTTTGAAGTAAAGAAGTGTTAAGAGAGGTACAAGCGTTTAGTTCTAGAGTTAATTGATGGCCTCTCATCATCTTTACAAATGAATTACGAAGTTGCCAACCTTGAACACGATAATACTTTGTTGAATCTATGTTAGTCGAATCCTGCTGTGCGTGACTCTTCAATCCAATGAAGATAAATACTATCAGTAGACATAGACTTATAAATTTCAAGTTCTTTTTCATGACGTACTATTAAGTTCCAATTATTAATTCTTTTCGCATTTATTACAGAATCACTTATTCTTATCTTTTCTGTATAGTAAGCCTCTTGTGAATAAAGAGTATCTGCCAAGTACTTCTCAAGTTCAGCATTTTGTTGTTTCAATTCCTCAATACGTTCAGTACCGGTGTTAATTATTTCAGTCGGTTTACTGGCCCACATATAAATTGCTGTAGCAAGTAATATTGACAATACAAAAATTACTGTTTTCATATTAAATCATTCCTTTCTATTTCCCATATAGCATCTACATGAAACTGAGCAATTCTTCTGCGACCTTCTTCAGATAACATAAACTGACAATCAACATAAGTATCCATAAAGAAATTCTCAGTCAATATTGCAGGACAGAAAGTCTTCTTCAAAATATAAAATTGAGATTCCTTATCAGGATCCCCATCAGAAAAATCTGACCTCATTATTTTCTCAGGAAATTCTTTTGTTGCATTCGAATGGAATACTGTAGCAATTTTATCACTTTTAGTCTGGCCTTTAGAAGTCCATATTTCAAATCCTGTGCCTCCACCGGCATTTCCATGTACCGAAACAAGTATAGGATAAACTTCTTTCAATCCTTTATAAGCATTAACTCTAACTACTCTGGAAGATAAACTAACATCTTGCTTTTCTGGAACAAGTATTTCAAATCTAATGCTCAGTTCTGTTAATCGCTTTGCAATCCTTCTTACGATATCACGATTAAATTCTCCTTCAAATAATTGAGTTCCATTATCCCATAATGGTGAACGCTTACCGGAAGTCTGATACTCTCCGTTGATAATGCCACCATGACCATTATCAAGTAACCATAAATACTTCATTATTGTTGTTCTTTAGATTTCTGATAGGCTTTAGTGCCTAACAATGCTGTAACAAACACACCTAGAGCAGCAACATACATAGATGCTCCTGACCAGTCAACAGAATCATGGAAATACAATTGCCCTGATAAAATAAAAGGAATGGCAATAAGCATCCACTTAACAACAGGAATTAACTGTAGCACTGCCCAGCGCATACTGCTAACTCCTGATTTAGGATCTTCTAATTCTTTTTTGCGTGAAGCATTCATTTTAATAAATAAATATCCAGTAAAGGATTCCCAATGTAACTCCCCAACAAGCCAAACTTATTATAGGAAAATAACCCTGCTTTTGAAATGTAGCAATGTGCCATGCATTAAGCCACCAATTCTCTTTTTTCATGATATTAGATTTTAATTTATAATTAGATAATATTTGTATTAAACCCATTAGTGTATGAATTTTATAGCCTTCTCTTTTACAACTTGCATTAAGGACTTGCCAACTAACCATGCTACAAATCCGTATAGACCGACAAATGTAGTGAATAATATTCCAATCAAAATAAAGATGTTCTTAATGAATTGGAACAGATGTTCTCCATCAGTAGTAAACACTAACAATGTAGACCAAATCTTATGCCTTTTCTTGCCATCCTTCGTGTACCATTTCCTGTCAGCACTTTCTTCAATATTAAGAAACCATGTGTACTTATTGAAATTATTACGAACAGATTCATCTTCCAACTCGTTAAACAAAAGATATCCAATTCCACTTACAAATACTATTGAAAGTGATAACCAAAAATGTTCTAGAAAAAAATAGAATATTGATGTCATAACTATATCTTTTTGTAATTATTCTTCATCATCTTTTTCAACTCAATCTTTGCATGTTGCTCCATGGATCCGAATTCTCCTTCAATGAATGTATATAAATCTATTCTTAGATGTTTATCGTCATGAGGAATATGTTCTTTTTTATCGCCACCATTTATATAATCCCTAAACAGTATTTTAAGGAGTGTATCAATAAACTGTTCCGGTTCTAGCGTTCTCCATACATCAGACAGAAACACTCCATTACAGGAGAGTCCACCAAGCAATTCAGCATCCTCTTTATAATAATTCATAATATCTCTAGAAAGATTCTTTTTAATAACATGTCGTCTTTCTGAATCATGAATATTGTTTACCGAGAGTATCCTCATAATGTCTGTAATAACGTTTTTGGATGCCCTTTGAAGGACAAGATGCATTACATCATTTGACATGTCTACGGACAATATATTGGTTATATCATCAGGAATATTTCCTAAACCAATATTAAGTTTCTTTATTTCTAAAAGGATTGACATCATCGAAACGCTCATCTGCTTAGAGACTTTCTTCTCAACTCCTTTATCGACAAACATTTTAATTACTGTAATTACTGAAGGAACGAGAATGAAGACAAACAGTATTATAAACAACTGTGTTGAACTTAAACTACCTATTGCTGATTCTAAAAATTGTTTTTCCATTGTATTAAAATATTTGTTTCCATGAGTCTCCAATATTAATCTCACCTTTAACTACAGGCTTCCAAGAGTCTCCAATATTGATTTGCATTTCTGATATTTCTTTAAAGTCATCACCTATGTTAATAAAAGAGTTAGTGCCTGTATTTTCTTCTATTGCAATATCATTATCTAAATTAACAAGTGTATCGGCTAAATCACTATTAAAAAATACAAATTGAATTCGTCCTCCACAATTATTTATGTTACTGCCGCCTATTTCTCTAATATCATCTTGTAAAGAATTATATTTTGTAGCACTAGACCATGTAGTTCCACCATCTTCAGATGTATGAAAATATACATCCGTTAAACTATACAAACTACCTCCTTTAATATAGGCTACATATAAATCATCATTTTGTTGATTAATTACAATTATAGGAGAAGCAGATTCTGCTATATTTTCTACTACTGTTGTTTTTTGTGTATAAGATGGAGTTGATGATACATTCCAATCGTGAATCCATACATCTGTACTAGGGTCATCTAAGTCGGTAAGTAAAACTGTTATTATATGCCTATCACTATGTCTTATACTTGCATTAAATTGCTTATAAGTAACATTAACACCAGTTATTGTTACTGTTGCTCCAAGGACTATTGAATTTGTACTATTAATGTATTGATGAGAACTTAATACCTTAGTAATTTTATCTAGTTTAAAAACTATAATATCATCATCGTTTGAATTAGATGGATAGGATTTTAACCAATCTTGTCTATCGGTCAAAGAAAAACTTGCTTTAGTAGCCCAAGTTATCCCATCAGTACTGCTATAATGGTAAGAATTAGAACTATAATCAGCACCGACAACATGCAATACCCCACTTACTGATTTAGTTATTGTAATAGTATTATAATCACCTAACGCTGTAGTCCAAGAACCTACTGTACGTTTTGTTCCTAAAGCATAAGTATCTAAATTAAAAGTCATGTAAAACATACTACCAGCCCCGCCATTAGCACCATAACCACTAACAACCATATGCACTAAATTACCAGTATCATTAGGAGTATCTCCATCATAATAACAAGCAAAAGATACATTATTAGGACTTTCAAAAAAATCATAATGAGTGCGTGTCCATGTTTGTCCCCCATCAAGAGTGCTATATATTTCAATACCTTGATTTTCTGGAAAAATAACACTTCCTTTATCCTCGCTAATCCAAAAAGTTCCTTCAGGATTAAAACGATTGGTAGGTCTGGTATATGTACAAACTGTAGTATCTGCCATTATAAATCTCCTCCTCTATTCTTTTCAAGTTTATCATGTATTTCACTAGGGAACTCAACATCTTCGGGGTAAGGTTCTTTCTCCTTTAGAATATCGTCTGCTTCCTTATCTACCATATTCAAATACTTTATGTATTGTCCTCTAGGAATACCTTTAGCATCTGATAATCTATCTTTCTTCCCTTGAGATTCAAGTTTATTTGCAGCACACTCATCGATAACGGCCTCAAGATGTAATATTTGATGGTCAGTTAGTGCCATGATTATGCTGTATAAGTTAAGTAAATTGTACCGATAGGTGTAGTGCTAGCAGTCGGTGGAGCTCCTGTTCCATAGCATACATTAACAACCTCTGCTGTTGCTGCAGTTCCATGGTCTCTTGCTGTCATAGCATAACCATTAGCATCTAAAGTTCCACCTAATTGAGGTGATGTATCAAATAACAAAGTAGAAAAACTTCCATCAGCACCATCTGCCCCTGTTTCACCAGTATCACCTTTAACACCCCGAAGTCCTTCTAAAGGAATTCTAAAATAAGCAAACACTCGTGTTCCACTAGTAGATACTCCTGTAGCGTAAGTTCTAAAATCTAAAATGTCGCCTTTACTAAATCCAACAGCAGTACCTAACTCAGTAAATTCAGAGAATCCTGATTGGGCATCACTTGTCCCAACTAGAGATTTGTTCTTATTCACGGAAACTCTAAACGTAGTATCAGAAACAGATGTAGTAGATCCTATAGCATACAACTCGCAATCTACGCCTACAATCGCTCCACCACCAGATGGTGCCTCATCACCGTTACCCCAACTCCACTCGTAATTTCCAGAAGAAGTTCCACTACTCTCCTCTGCCCATAAAACAAAATACGAATAACCAGTAACAGTATCAGACCACACCAACCCTGTAGACTCCCCACTATCTGCACTTAACACTTGACCATCAGTTCCAACAGGAAGTCTAGCATCATCAGTGGAATAAGTATAAATATCTCCTTTTGTTGTCAGTGGGCTTGAAAAGGCTATTGGCAATGCCTGAGTAGATAATAATCCAGTACTGTCTGAAATAACCATCCGACTACCGCTACCGGCTAAAGATTCTAGCGTAACATTGCCGTCCTCGTCACCATAAAACAAAGTATTGTAATCATCCTCTGTGATTGAATTCTTATGCGTTTGAAGTTTCAGTTGAGATCCTATTCCAAAAACATTAAAAGTAGAAACTATTCGTGAGCTAAAGCCCGCTTCATTAAATGTAGAGCCTAACTCTATTGCTGCTCCCGAGTCTCCTACTCCACCATCATTATAAAATCCTGCAACAATTGAGACATCACCAGAAACTACATCTTGAATTGTTAGTCTACGAGTTAATGTAGTTCCGGCACCTAAACTTACTTGACCACTACTATTTATGTATAACATTTCAGTAGCAGAAGTCGCTCCTCCTGATAGATAAGCACCACCTGACGAACCTACAGTTAAATAAGCATAATGAGCATTTCGCTTAAGTTTTAAATGTGTGTTAAAATAAGCCGAATTAACCATCATATCTCCTGCCACTTCAAGACTTGCACCAGGAGTAAGTGTATTGATTCCTACATTGCCAACAGTAGCATTAGATGTCCCCCAAAGTGATAGTGTTTCACTTGCTCCTGTGCCACCATAAAAAATCTGGCCGCCTGTCCTTCCTGCAAGTAATGCATATTGAGCATGATCATCAACATCAAGCAAAGAGAGATCTCCGTGAACATCAGATGATCCTACAGATACGTTCCTTATATTCTCTGAACGCCAATCAAGATAATCAAGACCTTCGTCTGTAGAGACTACTCTTGCCTTCACATCATTACTATAGCCATCTGATGTCTGGAAAATAACAGTAGCAACTGCTTTTATCTCTGGAAACAGTATATCATCAAGAACTAAAGCATAAATCTCTGTGGTTGCCCCTTGTCGTGCTAGTCTTTTTGTAGTATAAATATTCTGACCAAGAACAGCAATCATTGGCTTTGTCATGTCTGTTGTAGCGAAAATATGACACAGTACAAAATCATTATTACTTACTTGTTCATTAGACCAAGTACCAGCAGTGTTTTTA
>Ga0164318_10006310_pt1 | contig 11482 bp, 13 predicted proteins | sample GuaBasSedimGuay9_FD_113734 | JGI IMG/M metagenome (GOLD analysis project Ga0164318, IMG submission 113734) | Subseafloor sediment microbial communities from Guaymas Basin, Gulf of California, Mexico - Guay9, Core 4571-4, 0-3 cm | ecosystem: Environmental > Aquatic > Marine > Hydrothermal vents... | reverse complement strand
GCAGCTTTACCAATGTAACAACTAAGAATATCAAATAACTTCGTTACGGATTTAAATCCTAGAAAGTTATCATACTTATTCAAGAAGTCTTGTAAGTTCTTCAACTTATAAGTAGTCTTAATTGGAGCTATGTTAGTCGGATATAATTTCAAGTACTTCACAATCGTTGGGTACTTATTTCCTGCGTTCTGTAAGATATAACTCATGTATAAAGATAGAAGAGCTGCATACTTCGGCGCTAAAGTACTAAAGTGCTCATAAGGTATGTTCAGGGCTTGAGATAACAATGGATATACTATACACTCAACAAGTGGTGAAGTATGTTCAACCTGTGTTAATACTCTATCAAGGTTTGAAGAGTCTTTATCTGGAGCGATTTGGTCAAGAACTGGATACACAAAAGATACTAACCTTCCAATTGTATCATTGTAACAATAAGCTTTCAAATTATTAACACTTGGATTACTGTATATATCTTCAGAGCTGATAGCATCATTATAAATATAACACTCAGTATAAACTGTCCTAAGAAACCAGTTTAGAGACTGATCAATAACAGTAGTGAAAAAGATAATTGGATTCGCATCTCTCTTACATACAACAAGAATCTCATTCATTATAAAGTTAAAGATACCAATTACGTTTGAGTCAGGAGTAATACATCTAGCAGCAAAAACATAATCCCACATCGACCTATCTGTTAGAGTTAATCTATAACTCTTTGATTTTACTACCTCAAATAGTTTTGAAGCTACTTGTGACTCTTCAATGATTGGCTTAGTAAGAACTGTAAATATTCGGTCATGAAGCTTTTCTGGTAGCTTCATGTCTTTGCTATTAAAGATTGGGGCGTATAGCTTCAAGTAAGAAGAGACACGCTGAATCCTCTCTATCTCATCCGGCTCAAATAGAATCGAGTTCTTCTTCGCTTTACTCCTATTTACAAACTTTGAGTAGTCGAAATTCTCTGTATCAAAGAAGGTGTCAACATAACTCTTTAGCTTATCAAGATTTGAACTAAGTATCTCAAATCTATTTTCTGGATCCTCTTTACATTTTATGAGTAACTCTTTATACCAGTCTGAAAATCCATTTCCTCTATGAAACTCTTCCAGTTCATGAATGAAGTCTACAATATAGTCAAACTTATTTGTAACTGTTCCGGGTTTCAGATCAATCTTAATGCTAGACCCGTTCTGTTGAACTTTGTAACTTCTTTGATCCACTCTCTCTAGAATCATAGTACATCCTCCCAATCAAGAAAAATTCTATTATCAACTACTTTAGTATAAGTTCCAAGGTTTAGTGAGAAGTTTGCTAGCCACTACGGTCCAACCTTATTCTCACTGGCCTGTTGACGAGACCTCTACCCAGTCGTTGAGAACTTTAAATGTTCTCAAGTTCTGGCTACTTTAAGAGTGACCAGTTTAGTCTCCAGAGACTCTCCAGTCTCGGCAAGAATAAGTTTTTTAGTTTTGTTTTAGTAGACAACACACTTTTTAATACTTATGTCAACTACCTTGGACTCATAACTTATTTTAGTACTTATATATATAGTATCTTTTGAAATCAAGAAACTATCTACTTCATCCAATACTCTTTCACTTTTGCCTTGACTAATGGAAGAAATACAGAGATTCCGGGACAAGTACAATCTTTATTAGTACTTATGTCTCTGTGGAAAACAATTCGATCAATTGGAATAGCAAACATCTTCATCAATGGCACTAGAATCCTATAAGCTAGTACATCGTATAACCTTGTCGTGGCGTTCTGGACATCGTAATCTCCTAAGAGTCCAATATGTATAGATCTATAGTAATCGTTTGGAATATCATCAAACTCACACTCAGCAACGATTGGTCTAGCTATTATCACTTCGAAGTCGTCGTCTACTTTTTCTACTACAAAGTGAAAATTAATGTCCACTCTCTTCTTAGCTATCACGTTGTAAGTTCTAATCTTCCCAGTTTGGAACTTCTTTTTGTCCAAAAGCGCGTCAATACTTATGGGTTGACAAATCGTATGATGTATTACAATCCAAGTTGGTCTTCCTCGTCGGATCTTAAGTCTTGCTTTCTTAATTGGAACAGCCATATGTTCACCTACTAGTCTTTGGTTGAGCAGGTTTAGACGCTTGTTGATCTATTAATGTATTAACTCCATCTATATTTACATTATTAGAGTGAGCTAAGATGCTTATCTCAGAATCAGCGTCAATATGAATGTTTCTTCCAGCTTTTATATGAATGTCTCTGTTTACTTTGATGTATAAATCATCTTGAGTCGTGTCTAGAGAGATAGTATTACCCTTGTAGTCTTTAATCATTATCTTTTCAGATCCAGCTCTCTCATCAATCAAGATAACTGTCTGATTACCGTCAATCTGAAAAACGCTTCTTGTATCACCACTTGGAGGACTTCCAATTTGTCTCTTCTTTCCAGTGATCTCAACTCTACAGTCATCATCGTCATCTGATATAGTAATACATCTTCCAGATCTAGATTTAAACACAACCCACTTCCTTTGGTGCTCAGATCCAGTTTGGCACTCAGGAAGTACTTTTGTGTTCTGTAAATCAAGAGCTGCGAAATAATAGGGTCTACTTGGATTTCCCTTCTCGAAAAATACCCAAACCCAAGACCCTTTCTGTGGAATTAAACATGTTCCATAATACAAGGAACCATCTTCTATGTTTCTCCCACCAACTGGATTATTTGCTGGTCTAGCCCAGAGACCATCTGAATCTGGATCTAACTTTGGCATTATGTCTGGGATCCAAACCATAACACGTCCGAACATCTCTGGATCTTTATCATTTATTACTTTTGCTCGATAAAATCCATAGAAGTTGAACTTCTCTGTCTGATCCATAAGTCTGTCTCCTAAACTTGAAGTTTAGATTTGTGCTTCTTCAACGTTCTAGTTGCCAAAACTACTAAACTTGTGAAGACAGACTTGTTAAAAGACTTTACAAAGCTAGGGAAGATCGAGTTTCCAGGTATGTCACAGGCTACTATCGTTGACAGCAATCTAGGAAGATCTTCAAACATTGGTAGGAATTGAAGGTTTAGAACAGTAGTGACTCTATTTACAAACTCATAATCATTAAAACCAGGAAATATCTGAAGTTGGTCTAAAGCAGCTATAACTGACTTGAAACTTGTGAAGTCAAAGTTATCTAAGTCATATTTCTGATAGTTTTCAAAAGAGCTAGCTGCTGCAGCCCTCTTGTACAACTCCTCATCTTGTTTCATACCAAAGAGACCAACTGCAGTATACACCGTTAGTACATACTTTAAGTCTGGAATTAAGCTAGAGTAAGCAGCAAGTAAACCATACTTTCTTCCAAATAGTTTGAAGAACACACTCAAGAAGAATGATGACACTAAGCCAACATGTTCAACTGGAATAACCTCAAAAACTGAAGAACGAAACATTAACGAATAGATACAAGTTGAGTATAAGTTCCTTATTGGAATCCTAACTACTTCCTCTACTCGGAATGGGACCACATTAAGAAGTACTTGGTTAGTTGGTAGGTTATAAATACTAAAAAGCGGATAGTCCTTAATGAACACTGGAACTACAGGCGAGGACTTTTTTTTAAGAACTAAAGATAATCCTTCTATGTAAGAGCTTGTTGGGTGATGAACTGAAGAAGCAGCAAGCTTTAACATCGATGACATCCGATCTAGTGATGCTTCTTTTAGTCGGATTAAATCTATCTTAGCTCTAGATAGCTTAGATACATTTGGAATCCCTCTAATGATATCAAAACGTTCCCTTATTTTCACAGGTCAACTCCAAGTAGTTCTTCTATTTTCTTTTCTGGTATGTTAAACCTTAAGCAATCTATTATAGCTGTAAAGTCTGGAACTATTACAGTTGGGACTATAAAATCTTCAATAGTATCTATGTAATTAACAAACAAAAGAACTGGCCATAGAACGACAGTCCCGTACTGATCATAAGACAAGTAGTCAGGTCTCATGAAATACTTAGGATCTAAATTGATCTCCTTCGAGTACCTTTGAAGAAAGAATAAGTTTTGTTGTAATGTTAGAATCTCAGGACTTGGGAAGATAAATAGCTCATTGTCAGTCTTATAATGCTCCCGCATATTGTCCAAATCAGACGATAACTTAGACAATATGCGGGCTTCATCTCTTATAGTGGCCATTTACTTTCCCTACTTCTTATAAGCGTCAGGATTCTTCTCTCTCGCTTTCTCAACCCATTTAGCTAGCTTCTCCCTAATACTCTTTGCTTTGGCAGCAATAGACGGATGTTTGTCTTTATTCCACACAACAAGATTGTTCAGCTGCTTAGATACTTCTTCCCAACCGTTCTTCCTAATCAGTTTCTTATAGTGATCGAGCGGCATTTCCCAGAAGTTCTTATCTTCTGGGATCTCAAGAGCTCCTGGATGCTCAACTTTAATTCTGACTTTCTGTTCTTTGAGAGCCTCAGGATTCTTTTCTCGAACTGACTCAACCCACTTAGCCAGCTTCTCTCGAATATCTTTAGCTTTCTTTGCTATATCTGGATGTTTATTTTTATTCCAGATCACTAAGTTGTTCAGTTGCTTAGATACTTCATTCCAGCCATTCTTTCTTACTAACTTCTTGTAGTGTTTAAGTGGCATTTCCCAAAAGTTCTTATCTTCTGGGATCTCAAGAGCTCCTGGGTGTTCAACTTCAATTTTAACTTTTGGTTTCTTCTTTGCCTCTGAAAAGTATTGGAAGTACGTCTCTAAAATATTCGTTAGCATGGCTACACTCCTAAATCTCGTAATCTTGGATAATTATCTTTACTCCAAAAGTAAAGTTGGTTATCTTTGGCTTTAACTGCTAGTCTCTTTCTAATTGTATCAATATCTTCTGGGTCTAGATACTGCTCATACTCGTTTAAGAAAGAAACATAGTCACCCTGAACTAACTCTACTGGTATCTCAAGAAATCCGTTATGAAACTTCTCATGCAAAGTTTTCACTAGACAAACATAACCAACTCTATTTTCGAAATGAAGTCTCATCACTTCTAAACATATGTCAAAAGTACAGAACTCTTCCTGGTTCGAAATCTTCTTATTTACAACTCCTTTCACAATTGTGAACAAAGAAGGAATATGATGATGTATCTCAACAGTACACTCATCGGAACTCTCATTGGTTAGAAAGCATGAGTTAATCTCTAAAACATCTCGAATGTACTCTCTCCAATGCTTATACTCAGTGGAGATTCTAATCAGTCTCTCACAGTTCTTAATGAACCTGTTCTGTTCACTAGAGCTCTCAAATGTTGAGATTCTAAATGAGAGAGCGAATGGATGAGAGTCTGACTTTAACTCTAGTTTTTCAGTATCCGAAAAGATGATCTGATAATCATTTAAACTTCGCAACTTTTGCCCCCGCCATAATTTTTGCTGCACCACTTCTTAAGTTCATAGGAGTTACTTTAAATATCGAACTTCCCTTTCTAAGGTCTTGGATGTCTTCATAAGCTGTAGGTTGCTTTAGAGTCGAAAACACGTACGTAAATGGTATTCTAAACCATGATTGCATCCTTGGAATACAAACCATAATATACTTGTTCACTTGGTCTACAACAACTATCGAAGCCCAACCAACTTTTGATAGATGAAACACATTACTAGGATCAACAAGCTCAGGACGTTCAGCTACTTCTTCATTTGACACAACCAGTGACATTCTATCTCCATATCTTGAGAGTCCATACATTACGTCTTTCTTCAAGTCTCCTTTTGGATGAGCACCACTCACAATTCTACGTATAAAGTTAGAGATTGGATTTCTGAACAAGAGCTTCATAATCCATCTCATCACAAACTTCCCTAGTCTAGCTGTCAGAGACCTTAGTTTCTCAGCAGAAAGTAACGTCCATTTAACTACAGCATCTGGATCAGTTAGAATCAATGGAACTACTTTAACTCCAATCATCAGAGCTCCAACTGGTGTGTTAACTTGTACAAAAGTTGGCTCCACAGCTATACCTGGAGGGATTGTCATTGGTACAATTCTAGTTAGAGCAGCTTCAACTACTAGTTCTTTGTCCTCTGGCTCTTCTTTACCAGCTCTTAAGAAACTAGCTGGTGCAGATGGAATGCTAGTAACTCCAAGAAATGTAGTAATTCGATCTAAGTTATTACTAATAAAGTACTGCTCCAGTACTTTAGCAACAGCAGGTAGAAGTCTCTTATCTACATTTGGAGATGATAGAAGGGGGTAAACAAGAAGCATATTTCAGTACTCCTTTTATAGAAGCATTATAGGTTCGTCAAACATTTGGAAATCGTTCACCTTCTCAGCCGGAACGAATTTTACATTACAATACTTTTTATATTCACAGAAAGTACACTCTTCAAACTCACAGTACTCTTCTGGAACTGGCTTCGTATTCTTGATTGCCAGATCTAGCACTTTCGCCCTAGAAGCAAGATCTCTAGCTATACCCTCATTATACGAGAATGACTTAGATTGTATCTTCTTCAAACATCTAGAAACGTAAACTAACTCAAACGACTCAACTGAGTAACCATAGTCATTATTCAGGATGAAACAATAGATTTGGCACTGTCTTACATGTCCTTCAGGAACCGTTAAGTTCTGAAACTTATCAGCATCTATACTCTTAATCTCTAATAAACAAGTTGGAGACAACAACCCATCGATTCTTCCCTTCAACTTATACTTCTCGCTTACTATCACTTTCTCAGCTTCAGATACAGAGTACAGTTCCTGGATCACCCTATGAATCACATTTCCAACTTGGTTTATTAGATACAAGTACGGAAACTTGTAGATCTCAGCTGGATCAACATCATACTTTAACCTAGAAAAGTATGATTTTCTTAAACACCCTGTAATCTCGGTTACAGAGTAATATGGTCTTGAGTAAGTCTGAGTTCTCTTATAGTCCTCAATTAGTTTGGATCTTAGCCGCTCCTCTAACAGTTTGATAGAGAACGAGTTAGATGGCTGGTTTTTGAACAGAGGAGTAGGTTTCGTTACCTTCGGCTCTGGAGCTTTCGGGTTATGGGAGAACTTCTTACTCTCTTCCTCAAGAAATTTTACGATATCACTTGCTATCAATTCCAGCCAACCTTCTGATTATCATTGCTAGAGAAACCAGGTCATCCCTCAGGAACTGGTAAGAGTCAATCTGAATCTTTCCAGGAAAGTCCTCAGTAATCTTGTTGTAGTTTTTGCTCTCAAAGAGCGTTCTCTTAATTAACAGCTCGTCAATCGCAAGACAAAAAGCTTTAGACTTAGCAGCTATCTCTGAGATCTCACTAGGACTTAAGTTCTGGTTTTCTCTAATAGTTTTAGATACAGCGTCTTTAATTTCAGCAATTGCTTTCTCCGACCTCACAATCTTCGAAGCACTTTTCTTAGACAGCTTTGCTGCTTCAACTGCGTTCTCCTGAAAAACTTGCATGTTAATCGGAACACCGTCAGATGGTGAATATTCGACTAGTTTACAAATGTCAATCAAGTTACTCAAAAGAGCTGCTTTCGTAGTAATATACTCAATTAAGGTGTCCCTACAGCAGGCGTCTTCTAACTCACGAACTGGTTTCCCGAAGACAATGTAGTCAATAGCCTCGAAGTTTTCCAAGAACTTAGCTCTTGCTGATTTAGATAGTTTTGCCATAGTTGTTAACTCCTATTCTACTAATTCTAGAATTACTCTTCTATTATCTTTGTTTTGTGTTTTCTTCATAGCAGAAACGAGGACTCTCAAAGCTACTATTGTAGCTCCTTTCCGTCCGATTACTTTTCCTCTATCGTCACGATGGACTCGTACTTCTAAAACTATAGATCTAGAGGACTCAATCTTGTTTACAGAAACTTCTTCAGGGTGGTCTACAATCAACTTAACTGTATCTTGCACATATTCTGCTAACATAGCTCAACCTCTTCCTTCCAACTTCAAAGTTTTTTAGAATTTGTTCTTTCCCTGAAGTGGAAGAAGAAAACTACATACCAGAGTGACCGAACCCTTTTGAACTCCTATCAGTTTCAGAAAGACTCTCTACTTTTATAGATCTTTTTGGATGGACTCTTAAAACAAGTATCTGAGCTATTCTGTCTCCAACACCAACTCTACAGTCTTGCTTACCAAGATTTACTAGTCCAACTTGTATCTCTCCCCTGTAGTTACTGTCCACAACTCCACCTAAGATCGAGATACTATACTTTTTGGCTAACCCACTCCTTGGTCTGATTAGACCTACGCAGTCTGGTGGTATTTGCATACTAATACCAGTTCTAAAGAAGTGACTTTCTCCCGGATTTAACATGAACTCTTCTAAGCTTCTCAAATCTTGTCCTGCATCAAACGGAAACTTCTTAAACAGAGGCTCACCTTTCAAGTTGTAGTTGTCTAGAGTAGACACATATGTATCTTCTTCATTCCAGTCAGACTTCAAGAATGAAGCACACTCTGGACACAGAAGCTTAAACTCACCTTTAACCCTAACTATTCTTAAGTGTAGAGAACTCTTACACCTTTCACAAGAGTAGAAAGCTTCTCTGAACCTTTTCAGTAAACTAATGAAAGTTGCTCTTCCATAAAGAGAGAGAAACTCATCAAGACAACTCTTAGAGTCAAAGAAAACTAAGTCTGGATCAGAAATAAAGTGCTCTTGATAACAAATTGGACAAAGAAAAGAAACTGATACTGGAGTTCTAGAGGACAACATATCATTGAACAGAGTGTCAGCACACTTCTGAGAACAAACCCTCTGTTCCCTCTCAAGATAGGAAGTAGTAAAAACTGAGCTACATACTTGACAGATAGATAGAATCTTCTGATTATGAAGTTCTTCACAGGCTTTACTACAAAATCCATTTACTCCAACAAAATATTCTCTTCCACAATGTTTACACTTCTCCATATACAAACCTCTCTTCTCAATGAATCTAGAAAGACCGAGACATACACTTCTATACTTGCAATCTAACCGGTCACAGTAACCATTCGCTTTCCCAAAGCAATCAAAGTTTCCTTCTTTTCTCTGTCTTGCCCTAAACAGTTCTAAGCACTTCTCTTTAAGACATTTGCTACAAAGCCCGTGGGATAGATGCCCATGATATGAATTATTTTGCGGATCAATATATCCCTCGTCCTTATCCCAAACTAGATTACAAGAAATACACTTAATGAGCATTGACATTTTCTTCAGAAACAACTCTATTTCAGTGGGTGTAAGAACATTGACTCTTCTAGTTCTTCTTTACATTCAAGTTGTGGATCTTGTTCGAAACCAAACTTGTCTAGGAGTGAATTCATATCGTTTACTAGGTCTTTGTATGTGATACTAAACTGGTTCTCTTTTAAAACAAAGTAAAGAAAGTATGTTGCTGCTCCATGAAATTGCTGTCCAATAAATGCATCAGCTGAAGTTTGGAAGTCCTTACAACCAGAGATTAAGATCCCAGTTTGGCTAAATGTATCTTTTACTGATCTCGTTGGAGTTGCTATTGGGTGATCTTGAGTTAGATCTAAACCAAGTCTACTTAAGATATCTAGAGGAGCAGGAATATATCTATATCGAATAATAGGATTCCCTATATCCCTAATACCTGTACCAGAATGACAGCTATCAAGGAACACTGTTAGGTTAACTCCATCTGGTAAACTATCAAAAAGTTCTGAGAGGTAGTCATCAGTTATCATCTTCTCTTCCCAGTCTAGATCGATGGGACAAAGAATCTCATCTAGTCCATCAGGTTCTGGATCTTCTTCATAGTTTAAGTTCACAACTTGGCTCCCATGGCCTGAGAAAGCGAAGAACAAAACGTCACCAGCTTTAGCTCCGTCAACTAACCACTCTAATCTCTCTTTGATATTCTTGGTAGTTGCCCTCTCATCTAGTAACATTCTGATTGCTGATGGTTGATTAAATCCAAATCTATCAATCAACATCTGTCTTAAGAGAATTGAGTCATTTACACATCCCCTTAGTGGGGCATCTTTATACTTATTGATCCCAACAAGTAGTGCCCTCTTTTGTGGTTTCTTCATATTGGATTTACCTCCATTTTTCTTGAAGAGCTTAGATAGGAAGCACATTCTCACAACCTCTTTTTTTCTTAAATTTGTTGGGAGTTTAAATCAAGTCTTTGAGTCTAAAGATGGGATCTATAAGGTGGGAAAATTTCTCAAACTCTGGTGAGTATTCTTGTCTATCAACAACACAAATAATCTTATATGGATCAACTAATTGGATAGCTCTTAAGACCGTAGCTCCCGTAGTAATAACATCTTCCAGTAAAACTATCTTACCACTTAATGAATACGGACACTCAATTTCTTTCTTTAATCCGTGCTGTTTTTCAGATTTCCTGATCACAAAAGAAGAGACACTCCTATCTTCTACATGTATCAAATAAGACTGGACTAAAGATGTTAGCATAACAGCTCCAAGCTCAGTTCCTCCAATGAATGATGTATCTTCTGGTATCATGTCGGATATCACTTTGGACAACAAAAATACTCCACGAGGATGTAGAGATAGAGACTTAATATCTACATAAATAGAACTTGTTTTCTTACTCGAGAGAACATGAGTCTTTCCAACGTACAAATACTTTCTGATCAGTCGCTTTAGTTCTTCTCTATACATTAGAGTCTAAAGTCCTTCTTCATTCTCTCTAATTTCAGCTTCGAAAATTGGCCGATACTTATCTATATAGTGAACTTTGATTGCCTGTTTAACCAGTTCGTCAAATGCTGTCCTAAAACTCTCATCACTCTTGTATAGTTCTTCAGCTTCTTTCTTCCTGAACTTTGCTGGATGTCCTGAAATTGAGCACCAAGATCCAAACGTTGCTAGTTTGCAGTCTTTTAGTAGAAACATATTAGTCCAAAAGTTACTGATACCAGTGTCATATTTTGCAATCATAGTAATTGGAATGTTTGGAGTGAATAACTTATTTTTCACACATTTAGCTTCAATCATGATTGCGGGAAATCCATACTGGTTCTCATCAAGTAAGTTTCTTTGCTTTAGTTCAACTAGTTGGAAAGCGTTGAACTTCACTGCGTTTCCCCCTGGCATCACTTTGTTCGAAGTCATATATTTCAAGTCTGGAGGTGTCGTATAACCTTGCATATCTAGCTTATCACGAAGCTGGTTAACAGCAACTATACTAATGTTGAACTCTGATATCCTTATCACGTACTTTGCAAGAAGCCAAGAAAGAATCCTCTGTCTAAGTCCTATTACTTTATTTATGTCGTCAACTTCTAGTTCCTTTTGGCAGACAGTGTTTACAATACTGTCCCATACAACCACAGCAGGTACATCCTCTAAACTTCTGGCTATTTTAAATAAGCAGAGAGATTCGATCAACTCAAACAACCTCTCTAGAGTATATCCCGACTTTGGTTTAATTGGGGGATTTGTTACTCCTAGTTGCTTTAGTCTTACAGTTGTAGTTGAATGCTCAGT
>Ga0164318_10006309_pt1 | contig 11482 bp, 9 predicted proteins | sample GuaBasSedimGuay9_FD_113734 | JGI IMG/M metagenome (GOLD analysis project Ga0164318, IMG submission 113734) | Subseafloor sediment microbial communities from Guaymas Basin, Gulf of California, Mexico - Guay9, Core 4571-4, 0-3 cm | ecosystem: Environmental > Aquatic > Marine > Hydrothermal vents >... | reverse complement strand
TACTGTAGCCATAGTTCCAACGGGCATAAAAACAGGCGTTCTGATATGACCGTGCAAAGTTTGCAGAATCCCTGCCCTTGCATTTGTTTCTTGAGATTTGGAAATAATATTGAACTTAGACATCTTTCTCTTTTATTTTAAACCTAAATCCTGCATTCAGTTTTCGCGAAATGATTATATCCGCGGCAAAAGCAGCGCTTGCAGAATTTAGGCTAAATTATATACATAGCATCGCCATAACTGTAAAATCTGTAATCATTATTTAATGCTTCTTTATATGCTTCAAGCACTCTTTTTCTGCCGGCAAAAGCAGATATCAGCATCAAGAGCGTTGATTCCGGCAGATGAAAATTTGTAATCATTGAATCGACTATTTTAAATCTGTAACCGGGGTATATAAAAAGATCACATCTGCCGCTTCCGTGAGAAATTATTCCGTTTTTATCTGAAGCATACTCCAGCGTTCGAACGGAAGTTGTTCCAACTGCAACTATCCGGCAGCCATTTGCTTTAGCCTGGTTAATAATATCCGCGCTTTTTTCTGTAATATGATACCATTCGGAATGCATTTTGTGCTTTCTTATATCAGGAATTCTAACCGGCAGGAAAGTGCCATATCCAACGTGCAGGGTAATCTCTACAATCTTTATACCTTTGAGTCTTAATTTTTCAAACAGCTTTTTTGTAAAATGCAGACCAGCAGTTGGTGCGGCAATAGCCCCTTTTTGCGATGCATAAACTGTCTGGTATGATATTTCGTCCGGTGACGTATCTGTATCACGTCTTATATATGGCGGAAGAGGAACTCTTCCTATCCGGTAAAGGTAATTGTTGAAATCATCCTTGCATGAAAACTTCAAGGTGCAGATCTCATCCTGTCTGCTGATAACTTTGGCTTTGAGTCCTTGGTCGAAAAATAAATTTGTGCCTGGTTTTGTTTTCTTTGAGGCTTTTATGATGCAATCACATATGAAATCATCTTTATTTGAATGATTTTCAAAACTATTTGCATAATCGAGAATGAGAATTTCTGCCTTCCCGCCGGTCTCTTTATGTCCAAAGAGTCTGCCTGGAATGACCTCGGTGTTGTTAACAACCAGTACATCATCAGGTGAAAGAAGGTCATAGATCTCATAAAATATTTTGTGTGAAAAGTGCCCTGTTTCTCGATTCAAGACAAAAAGTTTTGATTTGTCCCTATGCTCCGATGGTTTTTGGGCAATAAATTTTTCAGAAATATCAAAGCTGTAGTCATATATTGAGAACATGAATGTACAATTCGGCAATAATAATGAATGTAAAGAGACAAGACAGAAAGTGCCTACGAGTGAGCTAAAGTGCCTAAAATGCCTATAAGTTGCGGTACACCTCGGCGGATTAGAAATATTTAGCGCCTAATTACAACTTCAGCCTGAAACAGAATAAGCAAAATTGGGCATCCTTCCCCGGTAAGATCCGATGACTGAAGCTGTTGCTATAGTACTAATAGCTGTTCATCACGGATTACCACGCTAATCCGTGATGAACAGCTATTTTTTCCCAAGATAAATCAAAAAAAGTCCGGCTAACATCAATATAAGACCTATTTTTCGCAATGAACCGTCAGGTATTTCAATAACTTTCTCAATCCAGGATTTCATTTTTTCCGGGAATGCAAAATATGGAAGACCCTCTACAATCATAACCATCCCTAAAACGCACAAAAAAAAATCCATTATAAGTCTCTTTTAGAATTGATCTATATTTGAAATTAAAAGAAAAATATGGCTGATTCACAACCCAAAAGAAGATAGAAAATTGCGCCATAGGTGAAAGGAAAGCCCCGCTGTTGACAGAAAAGAGCCATGTGGCGGCAGGTTCAGTTTTGTACGAAGTAAAGTGTCTGTCCTATGTTTTCGCCTCTCTTGACTTTGAACAGAATTGACGGCTTTTAAGCAAAATTTTAGGATATAATGGATCTCCAGTCAATGATTAGCTATTATCCATGAGGCCGCTTCATAAAGATTTTCGGCCACCCAGTCAGGAACAATCTTTTTTTCAGAGAGCTCTTTTTCCGCTTTTGTTCCGTTTCCTGTTTTGACTAGAACAGCATGTCTGCATCCCGCTTTTTTTGCACATTCGATATCACGGCTGCTGTCGCCTATGAATGAGGAAGCAGATAGATCAATCAGAAATCTTTTTTGTGCTTCATATATCAAACCTGGTTTTGGCTTGCGGCAATTACAGCGGTCTTCAGGTATATGAGGGCAGGAAAATATTTTATTTATCTTTCCTCCATGTGCATTGATAATTGAGTTCATCCTGTCATGAATCTTTTTTAGAGTATCTTCTGATATCAGTTTGCGGTTAATTGCTGATTGATTGGTAATAATGATTATTGCAAATCCATTTAATGTCAGGTCTTTTATCGCTTCAATGCTTCCGGGGAGAAACTTGAATTCGGACCAGTCTTTTATGTAATCCGGTGAATCTCTATTTATAACGCCATCCCTGTCAAGAAAAACAACCCTTTTTAAGTCTTCCATTTTATTCCGCTATCTATGAGTCTGTTAATTTATGGTCTTTTCGCCCGATCTCTGCGTTATGCGAAAAAAATAATCCTTACGAATATCAACTATATGCCTCCGGTTATCTTTTCGCATGCCTTAACCTCGGACGAAAATCCTCATAAATCAACGGACTCATCTATTCAGCAACGACAAAGGGATCTGTAAACCCCTTTTGATTCAATAGCTTTTCAAATTCTATAACCTGAGTCAATGTTGAACACCTGCCGACACGCACCCTGTAAAAAATTTCTTCTCCGTTGTCATAAGTGACCAAATGTGCGTTTTCAAATGATCGATCCAGTTTTTGTTTCAATCTTTTGGCATTTTCCCTGTTTTTAAAAGCAGCAACCTGAAAGGTAAAATTACCATTATGATAATCGGCTGGTATGTAAGACCGTCTTTTTGACTCTTTTTCTGCTGATTGAACAGCGGTGCCTAATGCAACGATTTTGACCGGAGCTGTACCTGTCCCGATAATTCCGATTTTTTTTGCAGCAGCAAAAGAAAGGTCGATAATTCTTTCCGCAACAAACGGGCCTCTATCGTTGATTCTAACTGTAATTTTCTTTTTATTATTAAGATTTTTAACCCTGACATACGTACCGAAAGGCAGTGTCTTGTGGGCCGCGGTCATTGCATACATATTGTAGATTTCGCCGTTGGAAGTCTTTCTGCCATGAAATTTCTTCCCATACCAGGAAGCTTTTCCACGTTGTACGAACTCTTTTGAGTGTGACAGAGGCTTATACCATTTCTTACCTGCCTTGTAAGGTATCAAACCGCCGACAGGTTCAGGAGGAGGCGTTTTTGTCGAACATCCTGAAATATGAATTATAAAAAATCCGCAAAGAAAAAATAGATAAATCATGTAAAAATTTTTTTCTGGGTTAAAATTCATAATCCCGCTCGTTCTATTATTATTACTCAGGACAATTGTATTGAAATTTCATATCCTTAAGAATCAAACAGTCATGACCACCGGCCAAGCCGGTGGCTTGATTACGCCCTGTAAGGGCATTGTTTCTGACACCCCTTAGCTGACCTGTGATCAGATTGTCAGTTCTATGACAACCTGTCTGTCAGTATCTCCTTTCCCGATACCGGCACCCTTAAAAGGGTTTTTGTCCATATTAGAATCGTATTTATCTATTACAGATTCATTAGTCTGTTGGTTTTTTATATATCTTCGGATCCCGGCCTCATCCAAACCAGCAGTGCTGACTAATAGCCGCTTGCCCAAAATGAATTGCCCTTAAAATTACGTCTCAGTCGGCCTATAACCTCAACTCTTTTATACCGGCACAAGCGTCTTGATATGGCTCCAATATTTTTACGTAATTTGCCGTATATAAAATTTTTCGCCGATTCTCAGGAACCCAGACAATATGATATTTACACTTCCAAACTGTATGTGTTAAGCTTCTTTTCATAAACACTCCTTTCGTATCAGGCCGCAGATTCAGCACTGCCGCTATCGTACGGAAGGGGTGTTTATGTCAAATACTGCAGCATAGCTTTTGCCAGTCTCCCCGGCGCAGCCGGGGGCTTAGCGTTGGAGTTACATAATGCGGAGAGTAGATTGTCAGCACTTATTTTTGAAGCGGTGTTTATAACCTAATTAATTTACAGGGAATCAAAAATCATGCTAAATTTTGATGCAATCGTCCTGTGTTTTTACTATTTTTTCTATTTTTCAATTGCAATTTTTAGAACATCCATCATTTTTTCTTCAAAATGGAAAGTAATATCATGTTGAATTTTTTTAGGGATATCTACCAGATCCTTTTTGTTCCATTTTGGGAGGATAAGTGTTTTTATTCCTGCCCTGTGGGCAGCAAGGACCTTTTCCTTAATCCCACCAACCGGCAGGACCTGTCCCCGCAAAGTTATTTCACCGGTCATTGCAAGATCATTATTAATTTTTTTATTGGTCATCAAAGAGGTAAGAGCAGTCAGTATGGTAATGCCGGCAGAAGGACCATCCTTTGGAATAGCTCCAGCAGGGACATGTATGTGAATTTCATGGTTTTCAAAGAAATCTTTTGGGATATTAAGAACATCTGAATTTGTTCTGATGAAACTCAGCGCTGCGGTCGCGGATTCCTTCATAACATCGCCAAGCTGGCCGGTTAATGTTAAACCTTTTTTTCCAGGCATTGCCGTAGCCTCAATAAAGAGAATCTCCCCGCCGGTAGGAGTCCAGGCAAGCCCCATGGCCACACCAGGTATCAATTCTCTTGCTTTTGCTTCAGAAGGTAAGCGAACAGGACCTAAATATTTTGAAACATTAATGACCTTTATTTTTACAGGTTTTTGATCCCCTTCCGCTATTTTGGCTGCAACACCTCTGCAAATCGTTGCGATTTCCCGCTCTAAATTTCTAAGACCGGCTTCTCTGGTATAGCCTGATATGATATGTTTTATGGCCCCTTTTGTAAAAGACAGGTTTTCAGCTTTAATCCCGTGTTCATCCAACTGGCGAGGGATAAGGTAACGGTTGGCGATCTTTATTTTTTCATCCTGGGTGTAACCTAAAAGCTCCAGCACTTCCATTCTGTCCCTTAAAGCAGGCGGAATGGTGTCGATTACATTTGCGGTCGTGATAAACATGACCTTTGAGAGATCAAAAGGAACATCAAGGTAGTGATCTGAAAAAGAAAAGTTCTGTTCAGGATCAAGGACTTCCAGCAAAGCAGATGACGGGTCTCCTCGAAAATCGCTTCCTACCTTGTCTATTTCGTCTAACATAAAAACAGGATTATTTGATTCAGCTCTTCTGATGCCCTGAATAATTCTTCCAGGGAGTGCGCCGATATAGGTTCTCCGATGACCTCTGATTTCAGCTTCATCTCTTACGCCGCCTAATGAAATACGGATAAACTTACGGCCCAAAGCCTTTGCAATAGAATTGCCAAGGGATGTTTTGCCGGTACCGGGCGGCCCTACAAAACAGAGAATCGGCCCTTTTGAATCTGGTTTTAGCTTTCGCACAGCCAGATATTCTATAATCCGTTGTTTTGCTTTGTCGAGTCCATAATGATCGTCATCCAGATTTTTTCTTGCCTTTTTTATATTCAGAGTATCTTTCGTACTCTCATTCCATGGAAGAGATGTCAGCCAGTCAAGATAAGTGGATGCCACAGTATATTCGGCAGAGGATGGATGCATGCGGGAAAGTCGATCGATTTCTCTTTCAGCTTCTTTTGCCGCCGCTTCAGGAAGATTTTTTTCCTTTATCTTTGCACGGTAATCTTCAATTTCAACGGCGGCTTCATCCTTTTCACCAAGTTCTTTCTTGATTGCCTTTAATTGCTCACGCAGATAATATTCTCTTTGTCTTTTATCCATGTCTCCTTTAACCTGAGACTGTATCTTGCTGCCGAGCTCGAGGATTTCCAACTGATAATTTGCCAGCCTTGTAACCTCTTTTAATCTATTATTTACATTCTCGGTTTCCAGTACTTTCTGCTTTTCATCAAAGGTGGCATTTATGGTAGATGCAATCATGTCGGCCAATGTACCAGGTTCATCTATTGATTTTGACATGACAGCAATTTCCTGAGGCAGTCCCGGAGAAAGTTCTACAATTCTGGTAAACAGGCTGATCAGGTTGGACATAAGAGCTTCGGTTTCCTTGTCTTTTGTCTCATCACTTATAATATGTTCCACATGGGCTAACATAAATGGTTTGTTGTCGACAAAAGAACTTATTCTGAATTTACTCAGCCCCTGAACCAGCAATTGTGTTCTATTGTCTTCAGTTTTTGCCATTTTAAGAATCAATGCACTGGTACCGATCTTGGCTAATTGGCCATACGGATAAGAACCTTCCTTTGTAGGCTTTTTAGATACAATAAGCCCTATAATGCGATCTTTTGTCATTGCTTCGTCAATAAGCTGGATTGATTCTTTCTGCATTACTACAAGGGGTAGAACCATTTTAGGGAAAAGGACAGTATCATATAATGGAAGGATTGGAAGAAGTTCAGGAAGTTTCTCACTATTCATTTCCAAAGGTGGCTGCTGGTCTGACATAATTACCTCCAAAAATATGCATCTAAAAAAAGAGATTAAAAAAGGCTGATTAAAGGTGCAGGGCAGGACTTAACAGATTTAACAAAACTTATTAAGAAAACTATCCTTCTGATATCGGTATCTTGTTGCTTTTATTTAATGGCAACTTAGCAAGTGTGATTTCAAGAAAACCGTTTGTATAGGATGCTTTTACTTTTTCGGTATCAATAGTGGACGGAAGATTCAGCAGGCGTTCAAAATGGCCGTACTGGATTTCAGCTAATCTGTATCTTCCGTTTTTAAAGCATGGCATTTCAGAACGGGTGCCACAAATTCTGACAGCCCTGTTGGTGATCTCCAATTCCAGATTTTCTTTTTCAACACCTGAAATCTCAGCAAAGATAATAATATTATCAGAGGTTTCGTAAATGTCGACTTGCGGTTTCCATGAACATTCAGAATAATTAAATATCGGTCTTACAGATCGAAACATTTCTTCAATGGTTTTTCCGATTCTGGAATTTAACCTGTCGAGATTACCCCCAAAGCGTATTTTTATAAAATCCATTTTCGACTCCTGCTTTTTTAGGATAGTGCTTGCAAACGTGCATAGGCAGGCCAAAGGGAAACGGCTACCTTAAGGCATTAACTTTAACTGCAAAAATAATAGTATATTATAAGTAATATCTCAATAATTATTTGTAACTAAGTTTACAAACTCATATGGAATAGAAGAGAGGACATTGCTGACAACATAAATTTCATTTTGGTTTAATAGAAATAGCCGTTTGTGCTGGCTTGATTGAGCGATTTTTTGTGAAGATATGTGCGTTAGATCTTGATGCCTGCCCTGATGATGGCCTAATGACGGATTGATTGATTTTTTTTTGAAAAATGGACACGAATTATTTTTATAGCATCCCTAAGTATTATATCATACATGAAATATCGTATTAGGTACTTGTCATTCCTGCGAAGGCGGGAACCGAAGTATTTTTGGCTGCTTCGGCGCTTCTGGATTCTAAACTTTCCATGGAATGACAGCCATATTTACAACATTAGTTAGTTGACATGACACTAACAGCTAAAAGCTAAGTGCTAATAGCTGTTCATCATGGATTACCACACTAATCCGTGATGAACCGAAAATTAACGGGCAAAATTATAACTCCTGAATTTTGTATAATTAGCCTCAAAAATATGTCGTTATTTTATGATTACAGAAATTTTACAAAGAATATGGCAAAATCAAATAAGCGCCAAAATGCTTTTCTCCATATTTTTTGTTTTTTTCGAGGCTAATCATCCTGCGGGGTTGCAGCGTTCATCGAATCGGCTGCGTTGATCTGCCCGCTATAAGGATGCAGCAGACAGGTCTTAGGCAATTGCATCAAATGCAGTGATTGCAGGATTTAGACAACCTTAAAAAATGAAAAGGAGATTTGACAATGGAAATAAGAAAGGTGTGTGTACTTGGAGCTGGTTTAATGGGTAACGGTATTGCTCAGGTTTGTGCTCAGGCTGGTTATAAGGTGATGTTAAGGGATATAGAGCAGCAGTTTATTGATGGCGGTATGGAAAACATAAAAAAGAATCTGGGACGAAGCGTAAAAAAGGGAAAGATGAGTCAGGATGAAATGAACGCCGTCTTAGGAATGATTACACCGACTCTGGATCTTAAAGAGGCCGCCGCTGGCGCAGATGTAGTTGTTGAAGTAATTGTCGAGATAATGGATATAAAAAAGCAAGTTTATGCTGAACTGGAAAAAATTGTACCGGATCACTGCCTCTTTTTTACCAATACATCTGGCCTGAGCATCACTGAATTGGCATCCATAACCAACAGGCCGGAAAAATTTATCGGCACCCATTTCTTTAATCCGGTTCCGGTTATGCGTCTTTTAGAGATAATCAAAGGGCAGCAGACTTCCGATGAAACTCTTGAAATTGCCAAGGAATGGGGCAAGAAAATTGGAAAAGAAGTGATTATAGTTGATGAAGCTCCTGCATTTGCAGTAAACAGATTGCTTTGTCCCATGATAAATGAGGCTTTCTATATTCTGGGCGAGGGTGTTGCCAGTGCCGAGGATATAGACACTGGAATGGTGCTCGGCTGCAATCATCCAATTGGTCCACTTGCTTTAGGGGATCTCATAGGTCTTGAAACCCTTCTCCATGTTATGGAAGGACTCCACAAAGAATTAGGGGACAAATATATGCCGGCTCCTTATTTAAAGAAATTAGTCAGAGCTGGACGTTTTGGAAGGAAAACAGGAAAAGGAGTTTATGACTATAGCAAAAAGTAAAGAATAATCTGTCTTTGAAACGCGCAAAACAGGTTACAATTAGATAATTAACACCTAAGAAGCTAAATGCTTAATTGATAGCTTTCATCACGGATTAGTGCAGTAATCCGTGATGAACCGAAAAAATGTCTGCTCTTTTAAGAGTTCTTGACTAAAATTTCCGATCTGTGCGGCTAACTATCGGCTTTTGGATAAAACGGTTCAACCTCCTCATTGTTTTATCAGAGGGAAAGTCTTTTTTGATTTTATGATACCCGCAGCGTAAGACAATGGGCTTTCTTCCATGGCTTGAGTTTTTTAGAATCTCTTCTCACTATCTCTTTTCAATGCTGAGATCTAACCACTAAGGGGTCGTCCGGAAATAAGTTGAACATCCAGCATTTCATTTTCAGGCTATCTTTGGCCGATCTTTAATCACAAAGTCCTTAACGCAGCACTGCTGTGCCTGAGGCTTTGTTCAATCAGGCCGATCAAACCTGACCTAAATCTGAGCGCTATATTGTCCAATTTATTCCCGGACGGATCCTAACGACTGGCCGCACAGCTTGAACTTTTTTCCTTCCCTGACTTTGTAAAGAAATTTTCATTTCAGGACAGCCTCCTAAGAGAACATAAAGCTTTCCATGTTGGAATAAAAGATCCGTTTCCGGTTATTGTGAACCTACAGCTATTAGCACTTAGCTTTTAGCAGTTAGGTATTAACTGTTAATATTAACAGCTAATACCTAATACCTGATGGCATAAGTTCGATTAGTATATGCTTAATAAACATAATCTCCACAATAATGCACGATGATCCAAAAATATTATGTTGAAATTCAATCCATTAAAACAAGAAGAAAAGAAATGTTACAATGCTTTGAATAAAGAAAATATCGAGTTTATAATGAACCGGTATAGTAGAGTCAATCGCTGGGTGATTGCTGATATGATTCGCAGGAGCCGTTACCACTATCCTGATAAGACAGCGATAATTTATGATAATAAATCAATGACCTATACTGAAATGGAAGATGAGTGCAATCGTCTTGCCAATGCATTGTTAGATGCTGGAATTAAAAAATATGATCGAGTCGCCATTCTTGCGGGCAACACGATACACCATGTCCTGACATGGTTGGCTTGCTGCAAGGCAGGAGCTGTTTATCTGGCAATAAACTATCTTTTAAGCGGGAATGATATCTCTTTTTGTATAAATCATTCTGAAAGCAAACTGTTTATTGTTGAAGATGTATTTTCTGATCTGATTAAAGATATTCTTAATGATATCCCTTGTGTCAAAACCTTAATCAAGTCAAACCCTGGAGCAGGAAAGCCAGCAGCAGATGACAGGTTTATAGATTTTGATCATTGGTATAAAAAATATCCAGCTAAGGAACCGGATACAACTCTTAATATTTCCGACCCCTGTCAAATGACCTATACGAGTGGTACAGAATCCCGGCCAAAAGGAGTTATTATCGGCAATCAGGCACTAATAGCCGAGTATATGGGAAGTATTATTGATGGAGATTTCAATGATGAAGATATTAATGTTAACGCCCTTCCCATCTACCATTGTGCACAGCGAGATGTATTTATGAATCCAATATTTTGGCTTGGGGGAACCAATATATTAATCAAGCCGGATATTGGAGATATCTTAAAAAAGATTTCAGATTACAAGGCAACTATGTTCTTTGCACCTCCTACCGTATGGATAGGTTTGCTTAGGCATCCGGATTTTCACAAAAATGATTTATCCTCTCTTAAAAAATGTTATTATGGCGCATCAATTATGCCTGTTGAGATATTAAAGGAGATTATGGAAAAGTTTCCGAAAGCCAAAATTTATAATTATTACGGACAGACTGAACTGGCTCCGTATCATACTATTCTCAAGGCAAAAGATGCAAAAGTTAAACTTGGTTCTGCCGGTATGGGCGGGCTGAACATGGAAACAAGGCTTGAAGATGATAAATGCAACCCCTTGTATAAACCAGGTATTACAGGTGAAATCTGCGGCAGGGGACCCCACGCCATGATGATGTATTTCAAAGATCCCAAAAAGACAGAAGAAGCTATGAAAGGGGGATGGTTTCATTCGGGTGACATAGGTATAATGGATCAGGACAGGTATATTAAAGTCGTTGATCGAAAAAAGGATATGGTTAAAACCGGCGGCGAAAATGTTTCAACCAGGGAAGTGGAAGAGGTTATCTATTTAGATAAACGTGTTGAAGAGGTCGCTGTTATTGGCGTCTTTCATCCCAAATGGGTGGAAGCGGTAACAGCAGTTGTTGTACCCAGAAAAGGAGAAAAAATAACAATAGATGAAATCCTGAATCTTTGCAAAAAAGAATTAGCTCCTTTTAAAGTTCCCAAGAATGTGGTCCTGGTTAATGCCCTTCCCAAGACACCCACCGGAAAAATTTTAAAAAGAGAGATGCGTAAAACTTATAAGGATTTATATTTAAGCCCTGTAAATTATTAATAAAGCCTGGCGCCTGCCTGCTTACCCTTTGAAAAAGGGGATTGAGGGGGATTTTCCAATCATTGCCCGGAACTTTTTGAAACGATTGACGAACAAATCCGTGATGAACAACAAATTCTAAAAGGAAGATCAATTTTGCC
>Ga0164318_10006308_pt1 | contig 11483 bp, 9 predicted proteins | sample GuaBasSedimGuay9_FD_113734 | JGI IMG/M metagenome (GOLD analysis project Ga0164318, IMG submission 113734) | Subseafloor sediment microbial communities from Guaymas Basin, Gulf of California, Mexico - Guay9, Core 4571-4, 0-3 cm | ecosystem: Environmental > Aquatic > Marine > Hydrothermal vents >... | reverse complement strand
GGGCTAATAAACCGGGTAAAGACCCTGCGGCACAAAGCCACGAAAATTCAACATCTGGGTTTCGCCAAATCAAAAGATTAAAGCCAGCCTGTTGATATGCCAAAATTTGCTCGGAAAATCCGGTCGCCAATCTTTGAACCGCATTTCGGGAGAGACTTTTTAACAGGCTTTAAAAGTCAATAATTTATCTCCCTTTTTCTCCTCTTGACCAGTTCATTCTTTTCCTTGGCCTTAGCCTTGACCCACAGCTAAAAATAGCCGATAATTGGACAAAAGTTCTAAATGTCCAATTATTGAGACCAATCCCGCGGCTGGCCCGCGGATTAATTTTTATTGACTTATGGTTTAATTTGTGCTACAATGTAACCTAAAGGAGGTGATGGTATGCCTGCAAACGCCGTGGTTCGGGCTCGGATTGACCCGGAGGTCAAAGAAGAGGCCGAAGCAGTATTAGCAGCTATTGGACTCACGGTGTCCGACGCCTTCCGTATGATGATGATGCGCATTGCCCAAGAAAAAGCCCTACCTTTTGATCCCTTAGTCCCCCATGCCGAAACCATAGAGGCCATGAAAGCGGCACGCCGGGAAGAGGTGGTTACGGTTGGACCGGTTGAAGATCTGCTAGCGAGTCTTAATGCGGACGATTAGATACACCAGCCAGTTCAAGCGAGATTATAAGCGGGAAAAATCAGGGCGGCACAGCAAAGGGCTGGATGTCGCCTTATTAGAGGTCGTAAATCTGCTCGCCACCGACGTCCCCATGCCGCGCCAGTACCACGATCATCCTCTGGCCGGCGAATGGGCGGATCATCGGGACTGTCATATCAAACCCGATCTGATTCTTATCTACCGGAAATCCGGAAATGATTACCTTGACCTGGTCCGTCTTGGTTCGCACGGCAAGCTTGGTTTTTAACCAATAACTCAAAACAGGCTTACGCAAGAGGAGCTGAATGGACTACAACGCCTGCGTAGAAATTTTTAACCGGGAATTTGGTGAGGATTTTGAACTGCAACCGGGGATTGATTAGTCCATGGAAATACCACTGGAGGATGTGATCAAAATCCTGGGGGCAGCCCCGCCCGAGGGGGCCCATGTGGCCATCAAGGTCGATCTTATGGAAACTGCATATTCCAAGCGATTGCGGCAGGCAAATGTAAAACAAACCGGCTACCCAATACGATGATTTCGGCTAGAGAAGGTAACGGCGATCGGCAGGTTTTGTGGAAAAATTGGAATTGCTAGCTGAAAAAAGTGTATTGATATAAAAATCAATCGGTTGAGGTAAAAATTGCTGCTGGCTAACCACCGATAAGCGTTAAGATGTTCCCCATAAATTTTTTGGGGAGGAGCTAAAATCGAAGGTAAACGCGGCCTTGGATGATTTGCAGAAGTCATATGATAAAGTCATCTCTCAATTGAAGTAATCCCAGCCCAACTTTAGGAGATATGAGTTTTAATCAGTTCTACAAATCTAGGGTTGGACATTCACAAGAATCTAAACCGAAGAAATGGGAGGTAAACAATGTTGCCTGAACTGAAACAACAAATTGTCGATGCCTTTAAAAAGGCCAAAGAAAAAGGCGAGGTTACAGCGGGACAGGTGCAAGACATCGTGAAGGATGCGGTATCCAAAACCGCCGAGAGCATGAAAGCCGGCGCCGAAGCTCTGCAAGAGATTGCCAAGGAGGCTACGACTACTAGTATCGAAGAGCTCCAGAAGGCGGGGATGGCCACCAAGGAGCGAATCACCGCCGCGGTGGAAGGGGCCGTAGAAGGGATCAAAAACGTGGAACAGGAGGCGGTGGAGACCACCCAACAGCAACTGGCCCAACTCAAAACCCGTCTTCAAGAAGGGGAAGAGAAACTGGCGGCCAGTGTGCACCAGGGCCTGGAAGGGGCCAAGGAGGCTGCTGACGCCTATTCCGGCGAGGTCAAAGAGTATATTGAAGCGGCGGTGACCGATGTTCAGTTAAAATATGCCCAACTTCTGGGGCTAAGCCGGGAGACCGTCAAACAGGCCGTGAAGCAAGCTATTGAAAGCGGCAAGGATGTCGGAGAAACAGTGGTCCATATCACTCGGGAGGCCACGGAAAACGCCCTGGCCGCGACCCGGTTCAGTGCCGAAAAGGTAAAAGAGGTCATTCAAACTGTCCTTTCGGCGGCGGTTGAGGGGGCCGAGGAGGCTGGCACCAAAATCACCGAGGTGGCGCAGGCCGCGTTCGAGGGGACCCGTGAAGGCGTTGCCACCGCGGTGGAAACCGCCCAACATGCCCTGTCAACGGCGGGGGAACGAGCCAGGGGCTTTGTCGTGGAAGATCTCGCCAGGGCCAAAGAAGATTTGGAAACTATCGAGGATCTGTTTCTGGAGACCGTTGACCGGGTGGCGCGACGCTCCGGAGAAGTGGCCAAGAAGGCTCTGAGCGATATCGCCACTGAATCCCGCAAAACCACTTCGGTTCTCCAGGAGAAGGCCGGCGAGGCCGCTAAAACCGTTGGCGCACGGCTCAAGGAACTAGGTATAGACACCTCCGAAAAGGCCGCCGAGCTCTTGGGAAGAGCAGCCCGGGGCACTGCTGAGGAAGCCGGTAAACTGGCTAAAAGATCCCTGGAGGTAGCCGGCGGGGCTCTGTCGGGTTTGTGGAAGGGCGCCAAAGAGGCCCTCAAGAGAGAGAAAAAAGAAGACTGATCATAAAAAGTCGTTAGTCTGGAGCGTTCAGCTATCAGCCCTTGCCAGCTGAACAGATGCAAGAGTCACCGACAAGACGCAGTTCGGGCAATTCCGGGGTGTTTTGACGGACTCTTGGGGTTTTCTGCAAGCGGACGGCTGGGGGCTGAACGCCGATAAAGGGGACTGTCTTGGCAATCCGTAAGATCGGCGTCATCGGACGCACTTACCGCCATGCCCAGCGTTACCGGCAGATCCTGACGGTGCTTTTTCGATATGGCTTTGGGGATCTGCTGGACAGCCTGAAGATCGAACATTACCTGGATATTGGCCTCCGTCTGATCTCTCGACAACGTCAGAAAGGTCTGGAAACTCTCTCCCGGGCGCAGCGGGTCAGAATGGCCATCGAGGATCTCGGTCCGACATTTGTCAAGATGGGCCAGATTCTTTCCACTCGTCCGGATCTTTTGCCCACAGAGTTTCTCTACGAACTGGGAAAATTGCAGGACCAGGTGCCGCCCTTTGCCTCGGAACAGGCCCAGAAGATTATTGAAACAGAACTACAGGTTCCGCTTGATGCAATCTTCAGAGATTTTGAAGAAATTCCCTTGGCTTCGGCATCCTTGGGACAGGTTCATCGGGCCCGGCTGGCCGATGGGGAAGAGGTGGTAGTCAAGGTCCAGCGGCCGGACATCCGCAAAACCATTGAGGTTGACCTGGAAATCCTGATGCATCTGGCTACCCTGGCAGAGCGACATCTAGCCGGCTGGGATATCCAGCGCCCCACCCAGATCGTAGAGGAATTTACTCGGGTGCTGGAAAAGGAGCTGGATTACACCCTCGAAGCATCCCACCTGGAGCGTTTTGCCAGACAATTTATCAGTGATCCCACCATCTATGTGCCTAAGGTTTATCGTGACGCCACCACCGCCAAGGTGCTTACCATGGAGTATGTGGACGCCATCAAGGTCTCCGACCTCGCCCGCCTGAAAAAGGCCCGGCTTAATCCGCAGGAGATCGCCCGCCGGGGCTTTGATCTGATCATGAAACAGATTTTCGTGCACGGTTTCTTTCATGCCGACCCCCATCCGGGCAACATCTTTATCTTGCCGAACAACGTCATCTGTTTTCTGGACTTCGGCATGATGGGGCGTATCGGCCAGGAAAACCGGGAGGACTTCGCCGACCTAATAATGGGGGCGGTGAGCCGGGATGAAGTAAAGGTCATGGATGTCCTCCTCAGGCTCACCTATTGGGAGCAGGAACCGGATCGCAGAGCTTTGCAGAGAGATGTGTCCGAATTTTTAGATCTGTACCTGTACCGTCCTCTCAAGGAGGTGGAACTCGGACCACTCTTGCAAGAGGTCCTGGATGTGGTTGATAAGCATCACTTGCGGGTGCCATCAGATATGTTCCTGATGATCAAGGCCCTTAGCACCGTGGAGGGACTGGGCCGCACCCTGGATCCGGATTTTGACGCCATGGAACAGGCGGCCCCGTTTATGCGAAGGATTCAGTTGGAGCGTCTGTATCCGCCGCGGATCGCCGGGGAGATGTTCGATTCGGGAATGGAATTGTTCCATCTTATGAAGGAATTTCCTGGAGAGCTGCGCGAGTTCCTCAAACAGGTCAGACAGGGCAAGATGAAGGTCGAATTCGAGCATCGCGGCCTGGAGCCGATGCTTCATGCTCATGACCGGATCAGCAACCGGTTGGCCTTTGCAATTGTCCTGGCTTCTCTGGTGATCGGCTCCTCACTTATCGTGCTTTCCGATATTCCCCCCAAATGGCATGATATTCCCATTATTTGCCTGGCAGGTTTTGTAATCTCCGGGGCGATGGGGTTTTGGCTGTTGATCTCCATCATCAGACGCGGGAAGCTGTAATTATCCCAGCCCGGTCAAACCACTCGGAGGAAAGGCTGCCTCCTGAGGCTAAGTACCGCCGGGGGTTGTCCGCCGCCGTACGATGGCCCGGTTATGAGCCTCCTCAAGGTGCCTTAGGTTGTTCATTGCCCCCGCCCAATACCGCATAAAGCCGCACGTGGTTGGCGAGCTTGGCCAGGCGAAGTAAAATAAGCTCGCGTTGGGCCGCATAGAGGGAGCGTTGTGCATCCAGGACGCTTAGGTAGTTGTCAATCCCCTTGGTATAGCGTCTCTTTGAGAGTTGATAGGTTGCCGCGTTGGCGTTGACCAGGGATTGTTGCGCTGATATCTGCTGACCTACTGTTCCCCGCACCGCCAGGGCATCAGCCACTTCTCTGAAGGCCGTTTGGATGGCCTTTTCGTATTGGGTCAGGAGGATTTTTCGATTGGCTTTGCTGACCCGCAGAGCGGCCCAGATACGGGCATCAAAGAGCGGCAAAACAATCCGGGGGGCGAAGTTCCAGGTACCTGAGCCGGAGCTGAACAGTCCGGAGAGCTCAGCACTGGCGGTTCCCATCGCGGTGGTCAGAGAAATGCGGGGAAAGAAGGCAGCCCGAGCGGCGCCGATATTGGCATAGGCCGCCTTGAGCCGATATTCCGCTTGTAAAATGTCAGGCCGATTCAAAAGCACCTCAGAAGATAGACCGGGAGAAATCTCTTTGAGAGAGCCAACGTTGCTCAGGTCTGCGGGCAAAAGCTGCTCGGGGACCATAGAACCGGCCAAAAGATTCAAGGCGTTCTGATCCTGGGCTACCAATTGCGTGAAGCGGGCGACTTCTCGCCGGGCGGTATCCACCTGTGATTGAACCCGCTCCAGATCCAATCTGGAGGCGATGCCAACTTCATAACGTCGCTTAATCAAATCATAGGTGGCCTGCTGGGTCTCAAGGGTGGAGCGGGCCAGTTTGAAATTCTCTTTATCGGCCGCCAGAGTCAGATACACTCGGGCAATCTCGGACATCAGCAAAATCCGGGCGCTGCACCGGGCTTGCTCAGTAGCCAGATACTCCTGCAACGCCTCATCCTTCAGGCTGCGCAGGCGGCCGAAGAAATCAATCTCCCAGGAAGTGATTCCCAGATTTACCCGATATTCCTCCATGGTCATTGATTTCCCGGTGGTCGACAGATCGGCGGGCACCCGCTGTTTATCGCCCCTGCCCCCGGCATTGACGACGGGCCACAGTTCCGCTCGCTGAATGCCGTACAGGGCGCGGGCCCTTTCCACATTCAGAGCCGCCAGGCGCAGATCCCGGTTGTTCTTCAAGGCCCTGGCGATAACCATTTGTAACTTTGGGTCGGCGAAAAATTCCTGCCAGCTCAATTCCAAGGCGGTTGGGGCCCCGACCGCCGCTGGGGTATCTTCGTAGGCCGCTCCTTTGGGCCAGGGGAGCGGAATCGGCGCTTCCGGCCTGGTGTATTTCGGCGCCAGAGTACAGCCCCCCAGGCACATTAACAGTCCGAGAGCCAGTAACCCTTGTCTCCTCATCTTAACGCACCTCCTGGGGCCCGCTGGAATCAATATCTTGCTTAGGGATTTGCTGGGGTTGCTTTTTCTTGAATAGACTTGATACGAGGACAAAGAACATCGGGATGAAAAGAAGATCAATGAAAGTGGCGGAGAACATCCCGCCGGTAACCGCGGTCCCTATGCCATTCATGGCGCCGGCCCCCGCCCCGGTAGCAATGGCCAGTGGCAGGGTACCAAAGAAAAAGGCCAGCGACGTCATGATCACGGGGCGGAATCGTATTCTTACCGCTCCCAGGGTGGCATCGATCAGTCCATCTCCATGCCGCAACCGTTCTTTGATAAACTGAACAATCAGAATGGCGTTTTTTGTCGAAAGGCCGAGCGTGGTCAGGAATCCGATCTGGAAATAGACATCATTGGGCAGCCCCCGCAATGTAGTGGCCAAGATCGCGCCAAATACTCCCAGCGGTAACATCAGCATATTTACAAACGGGATGGTCCAGCTTTCATACAGGGCCGCTACACAAAGAAAAATCACGAAAATGGAAAAGGCATAGAGGATAGGCGCTTGGGCGGTTGCCATCCTTTCCTGATAAGAGAGCCCGGTCCAGTCAAAACCGATTCCCCGCGGCAACTTCGAGGTGAGCTCTTCCATGGCCTGCATCGCCTCACCGGTACTTTTCCCGGGCGCTGGTTCGCCCCAGATATTGATGGACGGAAAGCCGTTGTAGCGCTCCAACTTGGGAGAACCATAGGTCCAGTGGCCGGAGGCAAAAGAAGCAAAGGGAACCATTTTCCCTGACCCATTACGCACATAGAGTTTTTCCAGATCATTGGGTAACATGCGGTTAGGGGCGTCCGCTTGGACGTAAACCCGCTTGACCCGCCCGGCTTGAATAAAGTTGTTGACATAAGCGCTGCCGAAGGCCGCCGAAATGGTGTTGTGGATCTCGGTGATGGGAACCCCCAAGGCCCCGGCCTTTTCCCAATCCACGTCAATCCGGTATTCGGGGACGTCTTCCATGCCATTGGGCCGAACCCGGGTTAATCTCGGGTCCTGCCTGGCCATGCCTAGCAGTTGATTGCGGGCCGACATCAAGGCGGTGTGGCCCAATCCGCCGAAGTCCAGCAACTCAAAATCAAATCCGGTAGCATTGCCCAATTCAATGACTGACGGCGGCGGGAAGACAAAGATCCGGGCGTTTCGGATTTGAGAAAAGGCTCGCATGGCCCTTCCCGCAACTGCCATAACCTTTAGCTCCGGCCGGTCGCGCAGCTTCCAGTCTTTGAGCTTGATAAATGCCATGCCGTTGGTCTGGGCCCGGCCAGCAAAGCTGTAACCAGCCAAGATTCCGCATGATTCAACCGCCTCTGGTTCGTTCTGGAGGAAATAATCCTGGATCTGGTTCATGACCTGCAGGTTTTGTTCAAGGGTAGAGCCGGTGGGCATGATTACCTGGGCCAGGAGTATACCCTGGTCTTCATCCGGGAGATAAGCGGTGGGCATTCGATAAAACAGGAATCCCACCGTGGTCACGATCACCAGGTAAATAACCAAGTAGCGCAAGGTCCTGGAGAAAGAGCGACCGACCACTCTCACATAGAGATCTCGGAACCAGAAAAAGATGTGATCAAACCACCTGAAAAACGGACGCAGGAAAAAGATTGCCTTGTCCGCGGACTCATGTCCGGCCGCCACTGGTTTGAGCAGGGTGGCACAAAGGACCGGCGTCAGGATCAGGGCCACTATCACCGACAGCAGCATGGAGGTGATGATGGTCACGGAAAACTGGCGGTAGAGAACCCCGGTAGAGCCCTGAAAAAGCGCCATAGGGCCAAAAACCGCCGCCAGCACCGCCCCGATGCCGATCAGGGCACTGGTAATCTGGTCCATGGACTTAGCGGTGGCCTCTCGGGGCGGGAGCCCCTCCTCACTCATAATCCGCTCCACGTTTTCCACGACCACGATGGCGTCGTCCACCAGAAGCCCGATGGCCAGTACCATGGCAAACATGGTCAGCATGTTGATGGAAAACCCGAAAAGTCCCAAAATCCCAAAAGTCCCCAGCAGCACCACCGGCACCGCGATGGTGGGGATCAGGGTGGCCCGCATATCCCCCATGAACAGGTACATGATTACAAAAACCAGAAAAATCGCCTCGAAGAGGGTCTTGACCACCTCCTCAATGGCCACTCGGGTGAAGGGAGTGGTATCGTAGGGATAAACCACCTTCATCCCTTTGGGAAAGTAGCGGCTCATCTCTGTTAGTTTCGCCTTGATGGCGTCCGCCGTGGCCAGCGCATTGGCGCCGGCGGTCATCCGGATGGCCTGGGCTGCGGCAGGCTTGCCATTGTAAAAGAACTCGACATCGTAGTATTCGGTCCCCAGTTCGGTCTTGCCCAGATCCTTGATCCGAACAATGGAGCCGTCCGGGTTGGTGCGGATGGGAATCTTGGCAAATTCATCCGGGGTCTGGAGCAGATGCTGAACGATGATGGAGGCGTTCAAGCGTTGGCCTTTCACCGCCGGGGTTCCGCCGAACTGCCCGGCGGAGACCTCGACGTTGTAGGCCCGAAGCGCCCTGATAACATCTTCCATGGTCAGGTGGTAATTGGTCAGCTTGACCGGATCGAGCCAGACCCGCATGGCATATTGATATCCGTAATTTTGCACCTCCCCCACCCCCGGCACTCGGGCCAGCACCTTTTCTAGGTTGGATTGGGCATAATCTCGCAGATCATAGCCGTTCATGCTGCCGTCTTCCGATATCAGGCCCACGATGAGTAAATAGTTTTTCGTGGCCTTGCCAACCTCGACGCCGGTGTCTTGCACGACCATCGGCAGGCTGGCCATGGCAAGCTGGAGCTTGTTCTGCACTTTGGACCAGGCGAGGTCCGGATCAGTCCCCGGGGCAAAAGTTAATTCAATGCGGCACATGCCTGAAGAGTCACTGGTGGCGGACATATAAAGCATCTTGTCAAGCCCGGTCATCTTCTGCTCGATGATCTGGGTCACGGTGTTTTCCACGGTCTCGGCCGAGGCCCCGGGATACATGGTCATAATATAAATCGACGGGGGAGCCATGGCGGGATACTGGGAGATGGGCATATGGTAAATCGCCAGCGCTCCTCCCACCATCATGACGATGGCGATGACCCAGGCAAAGACCGGATGATCCAGAAAGAATCTCGATAGCATTAGGCGCCTCTGTCAGTTCGATTTTGCGCTCGGCGGTGCCGCATTTTCAGGTTTCAAACCCTCTTTTCGACTGGGTTCGAAGGGAACGGCCTTCACGGCCACCCCAGGCCGAACCCTTTGTATCCCTTCCACAATGACCTGTTCGCCTGGAATAAGGCCGGAGGCGACAAGCCATTGGTCCCCGATGGCCCGGTCAAGGGTGAGCATCCGCTGTTTAACCTTGCCCTCGGCATCCACCAGCAGCACGAAAGGATTGCCCTTGCGATCCCGGGACACGGCCTGTTGAGGGACAAGGAGGGCCTGATCATTGACGCCTTCTTTAATGACCGTCCGGACGAACATCTCCGGCAAAAGAACGCTTCCCGGATTGGGAAACACCATCCGGAGGATGACGGAGCCGGTGGTCGGGTCCACCGTGACATCGCGAAACTGTAGTGTCCCCTCCAGTGGAAATTTCGTTCCATCCTCTAAAATGAGCCGGACCTTTTTCTGTTTTTTTCCGTCTGGGTTCAGTTGGCCTTTTTCCAGGCGGCGTTTTAGGCGCAGCAGTTCGGTGGTGGATTGAGGCACGTCCACGTAAACGGGATCTAATTGTTGAATAGTGGCTAAGGCCTGGGGCTGGTAGGCCGTCACAATAGCACCCTCGGTTACATTGGATTTGCCGATGCGCCCGGAGATGGGGGCATTGACACGGCAGTAGCCCAGATTGATTCGGGCTGTCTTTACTTGGGCTTTCCAATACTCAATCTCGGCCCGGGCCTGTTTCAGAGCGGCAACCGCGTCATCGTATTCCTGCTGGCTCACCGCTTTGTCGGCAAGCAATTCCCGGTAGCGCTCGGCCCTCAACCGAATCGCCGGCAGATTGGCCTCCGCCTTGCCCAGGGCGGCCTTGGCATTATCCAGCGCCGCCTGAAAGGGAGCAGGATCGATCTGATAGAGCACCTGGCCAGCTTTGACCATAGAACCTTCGGTAAATAGGCGTTTCTGGATCAGGCCGCTGACCTGGGGCCGGATTTCGGCAATCCGAAAAGCAGAGGTGCGACCCGGCAATACCGTGGTCAGCACGACCTTCTGAGGTTGGACCGTCACCGTCGCCACTTCCGGAACCGGGGACGGAGGTGGCGGTCGGCGGTCGCAGCCCACCGACCAAAACCCGCCGATCAGGGCCACTAAGACCACAGTCCTTTTTAGGAATTGACAAACAGTGCCTCTAAGTGGCATCAGAGAGCCTCCAGGTATCACTGGTAACGAATGGATGGAGATCATCACGGATTAAGCAACCCTTTGAAGAGGATATTCAGAATGACGTCCGGATCATCCGGATAGGGATGCTGTTCCGGCGCTTCCAGCCAGAGGAAAAGGAAGGCGTTGGTAAGACTGTCTAAGGCTACAGCCAAATGGTAAGGGTCAGCGATTTTTTTGAACCGATTTTTTTGGATCCCGCGCTCAAAGACCGAGGCCAGCTTCTGCAGAAACTGGCCGTATCGTTCCCGAATCTCGCTGTCCAGGCCGGCCCGGATATTAAAACTGGCTCCCCGGGTTTCAGCAAAATAGAGACGAATAATGGAGATGTTGTCCTTAAACAGGGTGCTCTTGGCCATCACGTAATTGCGTAATTGGTCAATCTCGTCATCCGCCGCTTCTAGGGCTTGAGCGAGGGTCGCGTGGAACCGGTCGGCCAGTTCCCCAATAAGAGATTTGTAAAGGTTCTCCTTGTTTCTGAAGAACTTGTAGAGGGTGCCGATGGCAAACTCGGCCTTTTCGGCGATCTCGTGCATGGAAACATTATGGTAGCCCTTCTCCGAGAAAGACTCCTGGGCGGCGGCCAGCAACTGTCGCCGTTGCCGGAGTTTTTCTCTTTCCCGACGGGAGAGTTTTTTCCCTGGCATTATTCTGACTCCTTGGATAGGTAAGGCAGTCTTCATGAATTAATCCTCAGATCCTATAAAGTGACGTCAGTTTCTGATTATAAAACGTAGCATTATGATGTCAAGCGATAACTTGAAAATTCTCTACAAAAGCCTGTTAAAAAAATGCAATATAATTAATTAATTTATGGAGTTATGCATGGAAAGCCTGTATAATTGAGATGGTCTAATAACGATCTCAATATCTACAGGAGCTTTCCATGCCAGCCAAAGATATCAAACGACTGGTGATTAAGCAACTCAAGACCAAATTTCCTTACTGGCGGCGACTGACCAAGAAACAGAAAAAAGCCT
>Ga0164318_10006307_pt1 | contig 11484 bp, 4 predicted proteins | sample GuaBasSedimGuay9_FD_113734 | JGI IMG/M metagenome (GOLD analysis project Ga0164318, IMG submission 113734) | Subseafloor sediment microbial communities from Guaymas Basin, Gulf of California, Mexico - Guay9, Core 4571-4, 0-3 cm | ecosystem: Environmental > Aquatic > Marine > Hydrothermal vents >... | reverse complement strand
TTTACCTATCAGGGGACGACAACCGAGGGTATGAAGTACTGGGTATGTACCTGGGACCGGTTAGATTATTATTATTATCTATACCAGGGTTATGGCCCCGGAGCTGTTGTTCAGTGCATACTCTATGAAAATGGTGACATTCAGGTCAATGTAAAAACAGGTTACCTCTACTATGGCTATTATCTTACGGTGGGGATATGCAATGAAGAAAGAGATGTGGGGACAACCTACCATTGGAGTTCCTCGAATTCCGGGGGACTCAATGATGGTACAGCCGTTTTCTTCAAGCAGTTCAAAACGGAGATAATGGACGTGGAATGGACCGATGGATACGGCCCGGAGATGGACCTCTATCCTGCAATGGCCGGGAAAGGCGAATTCGATTACTCATCCAAGGTCCATATATGGTGCGAGAAGGGGCTCAGCTATCTTGATACCCTCGAGATGGTGATCGGACCCGAGGGCGGCGGGGAGAATATCATCCTGCAGTACGATTTCGCATCGGACAGCTTCCGGAAGATAGGAGATCCCCTGAGGATGGTGGTTCTCAACGACGACTTCTCTTCGGCATCGCCTTACAGCGGGAATCCAGATTACGAGGCGGTGGTGGAGTTCCGCTATGACTTCAATCTGAACTGGCAGAGAACCGACCATGTATCCATACTATTCCGTCTGGCAGGTAGAGGTGTGAAGGGTTCGCAGACGTTGTTCGAGAACCAGTTCAAGGTGGTCTCCCATGTGTTGATGGCGGGCAATTTCAGCGTGGAGGACTCAAGGGGGAGACAGCTCATCAAGGGAGATTGGGTCAGGGGGGGAGATACCCTGCATTTCTACGGTCTCGAGAGGAGATATGCGGATGAGAACATTCCCATATCTCCCCCCGACATGGTGAAGATAGGCATAAAGGACATTCCCGGGAACATCTACATAGGGGATGGCACTTCGGATCTTGACACCTATGTTCCTGTCGATACCATCTACGGTGAGATGGAATACAAGCTGGTCTTCATAAACGTGACACCCGAAGCGGATGAATCCAGCGAAACGGATGTCAAGGTGCTCTATACCAACGGGTTCATTCTCCAGATAGATTCGGATAACCCGGGCATTCCGGGCCAGCTCCAGGTCCTGCCGGATGACAAAACGGAACAGCCCCGGAACTACGACGATGACAAGGAGGTGTTCATCAAGTGGGACGATGCCATCGATCAGTCCTCGGGAGTGGCAATGTATCACTTCTCGGTGAACAGGAACAAGGCACAGGCCAGGCCATCGGACATTCATGACATTCCCAAGGGCATAGGTGAGAATGCGGCTCTTGTGGAGAACCTCCCGGAAGGTGTGAACAAGATCTATCTCTGGGCGGAGGACCTCGTGGGAAATACCGGGAACGAGATATTTGTGGAGGTGACAATAGATCTCACCGGTGTAACTTTCGGCGGGTTCTATCCCCATACCGGGATATGGAATACGCAGCTGAGGCCCACGTGCTCCATATTCATCAATGACACCCTCACGGGAGTGGATCCTCTTTCTATAGAATACGAGATATCCACCTCCGGCGCGGTCGGTCTTGTGGGGAACTGGCAGAATATTCCGGACACCTACGCTTCGGGGAACTCTCTGCGGGTTGTTGTCCAGGGTTGGTTCAGGAACGGAAAGGATAATTGGATAAGGTTCAGGGCCCAGGACATGGCCGGCAACTCCTTCGTGATCTCCGATGCCTACAACGTCTGGGTTGATGCGGAGTCGCCCAAGTACAGGCTGCTCTCCCATTCGGAGGACGAGTATCAGCTGAATCCTTATCAGGAGGTCAAGATAATGGTGGAGGATCTTGAGTCGGGAGTGGACGCATCCTCCATCGAGTACAGGCTGACCACCCGGGGTGAGACCAAATGGACTCCCTGGAAGGCATACAAGGACGGTGTGAACGGAAAGTCCGTGGAGGTCAGGATAAGGGAGACGTTCCGGAGGGGCGATGACAACTTCATACAGGTGCGTGCAAGGGACCTTGCGGGAAACCCCATCTCCTATTCCAAGACGTTCAACATCAAGATAAACACATATCCGGAGATAGTGATAACATCTCCATCATCCGGTGATATACTTTACGATGATACGGATATCGTGTTTGACGCATCCCAGTCCTACGACCCGGACGGAGATAGGCTCACATTTACCTGGCTTTACTCCGTTGGTGACGAGCAGACCACGCTGGGAGAGGTGGCGAGATATATCGGGTCCCTGCCCCGTGGAGAATATACAATAACTCTCCTCGTGAAGGACAGGGTCAACAATGAGGTCCAGCAGCACTTCACCATTACCGTGGAAGGACGGGCCGTGGAAGAGGCGGGGATAGACGAGACGGACACCACCGATACCGACGGGGACGGAATGCCGGACTGGTACGAGAAGAGGTGGAAGTTGAACTATCTGGTCAAGGATGCGAACGAGGATCCTGACGGTGACGGTTTCACAAACATTCAGGAGTTCGGGGACGGGAAATGGTTCGGTCAGAACCTGACGAATCCCAAGTTCGCGGGAAGCCATCCACCGGAGCTTGCGGAGGCCAAATCGAAAGAGGACATGGGGCCGTTTTCAAGCAACATGGTTCCGTTGTGGATAATCCTCGCCATACTTGTCCTGGCAGTGATAATCACGATGATGGTTGTCAAGGCCAAGAAGGACAAGCAGGTGAAGAAGATAAAGACCGTCAGGAACATGAGAAAGATCATGCCCTCCGTCTCCTGGGATCAGATAACCGCCACTGCATACATGGCTCCGTACGTGCAGGGCCCCGCCCTCGCGGCGGCGGCCGGACCCGCGCTTCCGTCCGGAGCTTCTCAGCAGGTGGCACCGGAATCCGCTCTACCTCCTGCCCAGGAGGGAGCTGTTCAGGAGCAGCAGCCGGGACAGGCACAGGAGACTCCGGCGGCGGGGCCCGGGCCAGCACCGGCACCCGCAGAGCCGCAGCCGGCACCTGCACCCGCAGAACCCCAGTCAGCACCGGCACAGCAGCCCGAATACCAGCCGCCTCAGCAGTGAATGAAACAAGAGTGTCCTTGAATAGCCAGGGGAACTCTTCCGGCCGGAGAGCTCCCCTGTTCCGAGGAACGCCATATAGGCTCTCCTAATGTTGGGTAAGAATATGGATTATAGTTATAGACCTTGGTCTGTGATGGGAATAACCGAGTTAGAAGACATCCCATAATTCAATCTACTTCCTGAATCCCTTACTGATAATGGCTCCGTTCACTTTTTTATATTCCCGGTCCTCTTTTTCATCGAGAAAAGGCCGGAGAGGCTTCCGATGAAGTTGACAATCAGGAACGGATTGATAAAGGAGATCCGGAAAAGCAGAAACATTCTCGACTCACTGGCGCACCCCGTTCTCATATTGGATTGTGATCTTGAAATAGAATACGCAAACGTCAAGGCACTTGAGATGTTCGGGTTTGAGAAGGAAGACGTTGAGGGAAAGATGTCCTGCCGGGAGTTCATAAAGACAGAATGCAGCAGTCGGGAATGCCCCATGAAAAGGTCGTTAGAATCAAAGAAGGAAATGGTGAGGAGGTGTTACGGGAAGAAATCGGATGGAGAGCGTTTATCAATCAATGTGAACGCCAACGTGATTATGGATAGCAAGAAGAAGGTCATTGGTGGTTTGATGGTGATCCAGGACATGTCCTCCACAGAGGACGAATTTGCAAGGAGAAGAAGTTTCTTTCACGGCATTCCCGACCCTGCCTTCATCACGGATGAGAGGTTGGTGATAATCTCCGCAAATGATCCGTTTCTTGACCTCTTCAGGAGAAAGAGGGAAGATGTGATAAATAAATTGACCTGTCACCAGATAATGAAGACCGGGAACTGCGGAACGGAGAAATGTTCCATCATCAGGTCCATGGGAACCGAGAAACCGATCAAGGGCGAGGGTTCCCTTATCCTTCCGGGTGGGGACAAGAAGACCTTCCAGTACGTTGCCAATTCGATATACGACTCGAGGAATAGACCAGTGGGTGGTTTCGAGATCCTTCATGATGTGACCAACGAGAGGAGACTGGCCAAGGAACTTGCAGGTCTTGCGGATCATTTTGCCAATAGATCCCAGCAACTCGCAGCTTCTGCGGAAGATGTGAACACTTCCATGGAGGAGATATCCTCGACAATAATGGATGTGGCAAAAGGTGCGGGTCTACTTGCCGAGTCAACGATAAAGGTCAAAGAATCATCGGACAGGAGCAAGGAGACTGCTCTCTCGGGTCAAGAAGGCACTAATACCGTCAAGGAGAAGATGAAAAAGCTAAAACGTCTTGTGGACAGGACCAAGGAGGTTGTACTGGGACTCGAAGAGAGATCCCAGGAGATCAACAAGGTACTCGATACCATCAGGAACATCTCGGACCAGACAAATCTTCTGGCCTTGAATGCTGCAATAGAGGCTGCAAGGGCCGGGGAAGCTGGGAAAGGCTTTGCAGTCGTTGCATCCGAAGTGAGGTCCCTTTCCATGGATTCGAAAAAGGAGACCGAACAGATCAAGGGTATGGTGGATTCTATCAAGAACGATATCCGGGAGGCCGTGGAATCCATAAGGAACTCATCCGAAAATGCTGAAGCAAGTTTCATTTCCATAATGGAAGCTCTGGTCAATTTCAATAAGATTCCCGACCTTGCATCGCGTGTCGATGACGAGTTGAAACAAATCACGGCTATATCGGAGGAGAATGCGGCAAACTCCGAAGAAGTATCCGCATCTATCGAGGAGATACAGGCCTCAATGGAACAGGTATCGGTCACCGCAGTGGAAATGGCGGAGCTTTCCACGAAATTGAATTCCCTTGCCCAGAAACTTGAGAGGGGGTGACGTTGCATTGTATCGATGCGGAAAAGTAATCATGTATATGCCGCTTAATGGTATTATTTGCCGGATTAACAGAAAGATTTAAATCTCGCTTTCCGATATACCTTCCGCGGATGAGGTGGCGTTGGGCCATCTCATCCGTCTGAGTGCGTTGAGAAGATCACAATGCCTCGTGGTATTGTGGTCAGGGCCCCCCTTCATTGGGGGGCCCAACATAACCTTTTTACCATATGGGAAATTCAAACCATCCAGTTGTTGTTCTCTATAAATAAACCTTGATTATTTATTCCCATCCTGCCTTCACCCTTCATGAGCGAGCAGGGAAACCCGAGGGCTCATCGGTCATTTGACCTTGAACCCGGTCCGGCGATCCCTTCCGGAAAGGCCAAGAAGCTTCTGTTCTCCCCGCCATTCATTTCTGGCCTTTCAGGGTCAAGGATCATCGAGAATCTCTATCTTGTTTCTTCCGGGATACGGCACTCTTCCATGTTCCATCCCGTCGACAGGGACGAGATCCTTCTTGTTCATAAGGCAGCTGGGATGCTGGGTCTGGGAATGAAGATCAGAAAGGCCGGGTCGATGGTTTTGAAGGTATTCCTGTATGATGCCTCGAGGACACGGGAAGCGGAGATGATACCGGATATGGACGAATCCATGGGAGACCGGGAGTTCATCACCGCCCAGATAACCCTTGCGAACTTCTCGGGTCATTTCCTCGACTTCCCCCGATGCTGCACGGAAAGCTTCGTGAAGCATCTGATGAATGCCACGGACCAGGACGCCGAAGCCTCGAGACAGCTCCTCGAGTGTCCCGACCCCGAACCCGAAGCGTATTTCGTGGAGAGGTTCGTCCCGTGCTCCCCCACGTGCCCGAATGCAGCAGCGGAGGGAGCAAGGATCGAGAGGGAGCTGAGGTCCCTGGATCGAGATGTCCATGCCATGTACCTGGAACTAAGGAGAGAGCACATGACTGAGGTAAGGGAGGGAAGGATACTGAAAGAGAAGAGAGAACGGGATCTGCTCCTCGGGCTCCTGTGAGGCGTTGTGTAAAAAAATCGTTCCAATCTCCTTTATACCTTGACCGTTCATATCATGAGTATGAAAGTGTAAAATACGCGTTCTCTCCTGCAGATATGCAGGTAGAGGGGAATACTTCTCGTATTCCCGAAAGGAGATGATGAAATGAGAAAGATCAAGTGGAATGGGACGAAGGTGATACTCCTTCTCCTGATGATATTCATGCTGTTCGTTTCGTTGATATTTCTGGTGATAGTGAACGGCGAGTACTGGACAAAGGAGGAGCCTTCGAAGGCCAAGCTGGAAGTGGAGGAGGCATATTTCAAGACAGCGGGAGACAGTTCTGGAAACACCGATCTGGAGGTCTTCATATTCGTGACGAACGTGGGGGACCTGTCGTGCAGCTCCCATATCAGGGCCTTCGCGGTGGACAAGGAGACGAACATCGCTCTCGATGACGCGACCACCGATGTTGTCACTATCAAAGGCGGTACCACCGATGAGGCGAGCTTCATGATCGAGGTGCCCTCGTCAAGGAGCTACCGGGTGGAGTTCCTCATCTTCAAGGATGAGAGGATCACCGTGAAGGGAGAGGGCTCCGTGGATCTGAGGGTTGCCGGATCCGGGGGAATGGATTATTTTTCGAAGGTGACCGACACCACCCCCCAGGAGGAGAAGGAATCTGCCGCTATACCCTTCATCGGACCAGGGGCGATAATCGCATCGGCCGCTGCGGCCCTGCTTCTCATCAGGAGGTGGAGAAGATGAATCCCCGTCTCGGAGCACATATCCGGGAGAACGGGACCTGGTACGGGGCATTCCTGTTGATCCTGGTCATGACGGTGGTGCTGGGATACTTCGTCTTCACCATAGATCACGGGAGTGGGACCCATAACCTGGAAGTGGAGGAAGTGATAATGTCCTCCCACGGGACCCTTGGAGGAACGGAGACTGACCTGACAATCTCCGTGTTCCTCACGAATCAGGGAAAGGGGGCCATAGATGATGTCAGGGTAAGGGCCTTCGCGGTGGAGAGGGATTCCAACCTTGCCAGGGATGAGGATGCAATAAGCATGGGAAGGATAGAAGGGGAGACCTCGCCCGAGGGCGAGCTTCACATAACCGTTCCCAACAACGACACCTACCGGATCGAGCTGCTGGTGTTCGAGAACGGCAGGCTGACCCTCAGAGGTTCGGGGACGATCGATCTGAAGGGAATAGGGGTTGCCAGTGAATACTCGACCTATGAACCACCGGAGATGACGGGAGCGGGTGTCGATACCGAAGATAATGGAATCTGGAGATCCCCCGCGTCCTCCGATGAAGCTTTCTCCCTCCTGATGTCGGCGTTCTGCCTCCTGGTGATACCGGGCATCATAGTGGTTCTGGTGATCATTGCGGTCGTCAAGCAGGGAAAGAAGAATGCCGAAAAACACCGGATCGTTTCACCCGAAGGGCCATCCGGGGATGCGGGGGAGACGGGAACCGCGAGTTCCAGATCGAGATCCCTGGAGGAATTCACCCGAAAGGAGTTGATGAGGGAAAGCGCAATGGCGGGGGAGAGGGAGGAAAAGGCTGCGAAAGCCGATGAATGAGGGGGAGCTAAAGAGAACCCCCCATCGAACAGCTTCCCCTCCCTTGACCCCTTCCCGGGAGCCGTGCCTTTACAATTCGGAAGGGAAGGTCGATCCGATCCTTTCGACCGCACCTTCACATTCCATCATCCGGGTCCTTTCATGATCAAAGGCAGGAGTGAGGAGGTGGCTTGGTCTCATGTTTATCAATTATCATATTAATCAGGGATACATTTTTAGGGCAGGTTTTGGTTGAAAGACCCCCGGGTGGCGGAAATGATCCAAAGGACTGCGGAAGCACTGCTCATTACCTTGCTGTTTCTCTCACCGGTCATCTCCATCGGGAGCGGCAGGACCCCCTTACAGGGCTCGACTGGTGGATTCGTGATGTCCGGGGGAGATATGATCATCCATCTCGTTGTGGCGGATCCCGAGATCGGGACGTGGACCCTGAACGGGTTCGAATGGTCGGTTATCGACATGGAAGGTGCCATCCATCCTCCCTCGGAAGGCGGCCCCTCGCTTCCCTTCATCTCCCATCCTCTCAGGGTCCCATTCGAGATAGGGGACATCCACGTGTTGAGGAAGGACCCGAAGGAATTCCACCTCCTCAGACCTCTTGCCCCGTCCGGGAAGGTTGTCCCCTTCAACAGTGAATTCACCTTCGATCCGGGAATGGATACGGTTGATATCGACCGGGATCTCTATCAGGCGGACAGGACGTATCCGTTCCAGGTTCTGAAATGGTCAAGGATGGGATACGGGTGGGATACAGGAGAGAGGCTGGCCCATTATTCCGTATCGGTCTGTCCCTTTGATTATAACCCGACAACCGGGCTGCTCACGCTTTACAGGAACATATCTCTCGTTATCGAGAGGGAAGCTCCCTCCGCTCTCGATATGTCTCTCGCGATATCAAGAGCCGCGGAGAGGCCCTCCCAGGTCCGGGAGGGAACTGAGCTGCTTGTAATATCATACGACCCCTTCGTGAATGATCTGGATGAATATGTGCAGTGGAAGAGGGAAAAGGGTCTCACGGTGTCCGTTGTGAAGTATTCACTGGTCAACGGGGCCTATCCGTCACTTGGAGGAGCCCAATCCATCTGGCAGTTCGTTCATGATACCTTCTTCGGTGACGGGAAACAGCTGAAATGGGTCCTGCTTGCAGGCGAACCCAAGTACGTTCCGTCCCTGATGGCATGGGACATGGACCCGTATCAGGGGGAGCCGTCCACACTTCCGGCGGACACATACTTTGCATGTCTGGACGGGAGCTATGACGATTGGGACGGCGACGGGGACGGTAAGTGGGCCGAACTCGGGGATATCACGGATTACGTGCCCGACGTCTATGTCAGCAGGGTGTCCTCGGACACGGACCAGGAGACCCTCAACTGGGCCAGAAAGGTGGTGAGATACGAGAGGAACCCCGAGGTGGGGCCGTGGACCTCCAGGGTTGGACTGTTCGGTTCCACAACGCACGAAACGGATGACGGACCCAGACAGTGCGAGTATCTCTGGTCGAGCTATCTGAGCAGCGTGTATGACACTCCCGACAAGTACTATTCGGTGGGCCAGGTCCAGCAGCAGGCCGGTGCAAAGGCGCTGACCTATTCCAACGTGGACCAGGGAATGAGGTCCGGTCTGTCCACCATCGTATACATGGGACACGGTTACTATGCAATGTGGACGGAGGGGCCCCAGAATGATGCTTCATTCCTTTACGGAACCGATGAGGCAAGGACCATATCCCAGTCACCCAGGCTGCCTTTCATCACCGCAATGAGCTGCGAGACCAACTGGTTCGATAACCCGAACTGGGATTCAATATCCGAGGCTTTCATAGAGAATCCCAACGGGGGAGCCATCGGTTACGTCGGAGCTTCCAGGACAACGGAGGGGGGAATTGGTTATTACGATTACCTTCCGGGTGCTCCCGGCATCCAGGAGGATGTGCTCCGGATGATGAAGAACGGCAGGGTGCATCAGGCCGAGATATTTCATGAGGCGAAATCTCATTATGTGGACAGCTGGGGGGCCTGGTTCAATTCGTACCAGTTCGCATACAACGCTTGGGTGGAGCACAACATACTAGGTTCCCCCGAGACCTCCATCTGGATCAACCCCATATCATCCTTCTCTGTAACGGTGGATCACACCTCCGACTACTATTCCAACTTCACCGTGAACGTGAAGGATGGATCCGGGAGGGCGGTGAAGGATGCCGTTGTCACCGTCTATTCGGAGGATCTCTCACTGTCCTCGAAAGGTCTGACGGACGGCTACGGAAATGTGGTCATCCCGTTCATCATTTCCCAGCCGGCATATGCGACGGTAACCGTGACCAAGAGGGATTTCAAGCCATATCAGAAGGATATCTACATATCGGACGACACACCTCCTGAGACCACTCTGGAACTCGACCGCCCGGTCCCGGATGGTTCTTCCGGATGGTACAGGGCGGATCCGGGTATCCATCTGGCATCTTCCGAACCCGGAGAGATATATTACAGATGGAACGGGGGAAGCAGTTTCGAATATGACGGAACGGTACAGACCCTGAAAGGGGACAACATCTTCGAATACTGGAGCGAGGACCTCTCGGGCAACGAGGAGGAATATACCACAATAACACTGAAGTACGATCCCGACACACCGCTTCTGGAATACGAGGTGACCCCAACCTCTCCCGACGGGGAGAACGGATGGTACAATACATTGCCCGTGATACTAACATCGATCTCCGGATCGGAAGCTTCCCCGCAGAGAGTGGACTACTGGTGGGGTATGGGTGCAAGAGAGATGTCCAACGGGACCATATTTGCCCTCCAGGGTGACAATACACTTCACCTCCAGGCAGTGGATGAGGCGGGAAACAGGGATGAGGAGGTCGTCATACATTTCAAGGTGGACTCGATCCCTCCCGAAACGATCCTGAACACCGGAGGTGAGAAGAAGAACGGGTTCGGATGGTACACCTCCCCTATGATGCTGGAATTGACATGTTCGGACAGAAGCGCGGAAACCTATTACAGGTGGTCCGGAACCGAGGAGTGGACCGTCTACAGGGACCCTGTCACACCCCCTCAGGGGAACAACACATTCTACTTCCACTCCATTGACATCCACGGCAACCAGGAAGAGGTGAGGAGCTTCCAGGTCCCGTATGATACCGTTTCGCCGGACATAGAAGCCGAGATAACCCCTGCCATGCCCGATGGGGCACTGGGGTGGTATATAACCCGTCCCGTGGTATCCCTCTTCACAACCGATGAGTACGGGTCTTCCATCGTGTATTACACAATGGATGGAGGGACGGAGCAGGTGTTCTCATCCGCCCTTGTCATCCCCGATGGAAAGCACTCTCTCGTGGCCCATGCCGTCGATCAGGCAGGAAACAAGGGTCTGACATGGTCGATGGAATTCAAGGTGGACACGGTGACGGAGGAGACCGTTCTCTCGATGGATTCCTCCCCCGATGATGAGGGGTGGATAACCGATGTACCGATGATATTCCTGAGATCCACGGAGGGGACGATCATCTACTATTCGTGGAACGGGGAGGGGGACATGCAGGCATACAACGGTGGGATCCTTCCTCCGGGAGAGGAGGGAGAGTTCTTCCTGACATATTACTGTGTGGACGAAGCGGGAAACAGGGAGAGGACCAGGACCGCAACGTTCCTTGTGGATGCCGTGGGACCCAAGGTCGTGGTTACACCCCCCATCTCACCGGAGGCCGGAAAGGAGGTCCTGTTCGATCTGTCCTTCACAACGGATGAGGGTTCGGGGGTGGAGGCATACTTCATCGATTTCGGGGACGGGGACCAGTCGGGATGGCTTGAGGAGCCCTTGATAGCACACACCTACTCGAAGGGAGGCACATATGAGGTGACGATCTTGGCAAGGGATGAGGCGGGGCATGAGAGCTCGGAGGAGATAACGGTTGAAGTGGCGGAAACGGGCACCCCGACAGTTATTCTTGTGGGAGCTGTAGGCGGGGCCCTGCTGTTTCTCATCCTCATGGTCCTG
>Ga0164318_10006305_pt1 | contig 11484 bp, 8 predicted proteins | sample GuaBasSedimGuay9_FD_113734 | JGI IMG/M metagenome (GOLD analysis project Ga0164318, IMG submission 113734) | Subseafloor sediment microbial communities from Guaymas Basin, Gulf of California, Mexico - Guay9, Core 4571-4, 0-3 cm | ecosystem: Environmental > Aquatic > Marine > Hydrothermal vents >... | reverse complement strand
TTGGTCAAAAGGTTCATAGAGGCCAAAAGATAGCACTAATGGGCAATACTGGACGCTCTACCGGCCCTCATCTCCACTATGAGGTGCGGGTGCATGGGCGTCCACAAAACCCTGAAAAATTCATAATCCCTGACGCTGTCTTCTACGATTGAATTTTTTGAACATGAAAAAGCTTTTTAAATTCTTTGTCCTTTTTTCACTTCTTTCCTTTCCTTTTTCTTTTGTCCATGCCTACACTTTTGGTAAAAATAAGGTTCAATACCGAGATTTTGACTGGAAACTCACAGAAACTGAACATTTTAGAATCTTTTACTATCCCGAAATCCAAGATGTTCTGCCGTTCGCATCTGCTGTTTTAGAGGAAGCTTTTGACGAATATTGCGCCTTACTCGGTGTCAACAATTTTTCCGAAAAAATCCCCGTCTTGATTTACAGTTCACCAAACGCATTCAAACAAACCAATGTAACCCTCGAAATAATCGACGAATTCACCGGTGGGTTCACAGAACTGTTCAAAAATCGTGTCGTCGTTCCATTCAACGGGTCTTGGAGCGATTTCAAACATGTCCTTAGACACGAACTTGTCCATGTCTTTCAATTCAACATTTTTCTCAAAGGCACAAAATATCACGGTGTCCCGATAGCCACGATCACTGTGCCACTGTGGTTCATGGAAGGGATGGCCGAATATCTCTCATGGGGTGGATGGAGTTCCGATGCCGTGGCTTACATGCGCGACCTCCTGTTCAACGAAAAAGTTGTTCCAGTCCAAGATCTTGAGAATTATGGAGGCTACATAGTTTACAAAGAAGGGCAGGCCATCTTCTGCTTCATCGAGGAGCAATATGGAACCGAAAAGGTGAGAGAGTTCATTCACAACATGAAACTCAGCACAAATGTGAGTTCTGCTTTCAAAAGGACGCTTGGCAAAACTGCGTCTGAAGTTAACGAGGAGTTCATGATTTATCTTAAACGCAAGTTCTTCAAAGATATCCAGATATTTGAATTTCCTACCAATGCAAGGCGGATTTCATCCGATCAGGGATTCCTAAATTTTGGGGTTATCTCACCTGACGGCGGATACATTGCACTTCTATCAGACCGTAGTGGATTCACGAACATTTATCTCGTATCGGCTTTCGATGGCCACATAGAAAAGAAATTGGTTTCGGGCGAAAGAAGTCCATCCTTTGAAAACCTCCATCTCGTCAGGCCGGGGTTCGCTTTCTCACCCGACGGCAAATCGCTGATTTTTCCAGCCAGCAAGGGGGATGTGGATGTAATCTACATCGTGGACATCTCCACGGGCAAATCGAAAGTTTTAGTTGATCCCGGAATTGAAGCCATCTATGAGCCGACCTTCTCACCCGACGGAAAACTTGTCGCTTTTACTGGCATCACACACGGTCAATCGGACATCTTTGTCTATGACATTGAAAAGCGGGAACTTAAGAGGATAACGAACGATCGATGGGATGACCGTGCTCCACACTTCAGTGTCGATGGAAGAACTTTACTGTTCGCCTCAGATAGGCAGCCGGATGTCGATGAAGACGACATCTTTGTGTTCGGAAGCTATGGCATCTTTGCTTACTCTTTTGAGGATTCAGCAGTTCGGCGGATTAGTCCTTACTTTGGCGAGATCGAATATCTATGGCAGATCGATGATTCCACCATCTTATTCACCACATGGTTTAACAACAGCAAAAATGTGCTTGCATTTGAGCTTAACAGTCAAAAAGTCTTTTTGGTAACGAATTTTCCGACAGAAGTCCGCCTTATCTCAACCGACACAACAAATGAGCAACTTGCTATCTCGCTCATGTGGGGCGGAAAGTGGAGCTGCATGATCATTTCGGACTTCAAAAAGGATTGGCAGGAAGTGGAGCTTGAAGAGGTGCCTTCGGACACCGTCGAGTTTCTGGAAAAGTTGGCAGAGGAATCTGCATATCGAAAACATTTCACACTTGATTGGATTCAGGGCACAATGGCCTATGAGTCCAACTATGGACTTTCCGGTTGGATGGTGGTTGGGTTGTCCGATGAGTTGGGAAACAGCAGGTTTGTCCTCGCAACCGACAGATTTTCAGACAACACCAACCTTTTTGTCAGTTACAGCTCTTTGGAAGGCCGAATGGATTGGGCAATAGCAGGATACAGCTATTGGGATCAATACTATCAGGACTACCAAACGCTGATTTACGAAAGGCACACTGGGCTCGGCTTTCAGATGGTGTATCCGTTCGACAAGTTCAAACGGATGGAACTCACAACCTATCTTGAGTATCCGCGCAGATACACCTACACATATCTGCCTGACCTCAACATATTTATCCTCGAAGTGAAAGACTACTTCTCCATCAGGGTCAACACGAACTTTGTAATTGACCGAGCACTTTACACCGTTTGGGGACCGATGGCAGGGGACAGGGGGGCAATCGAGTTCGAAAGGAGTTTTGGTTCGGATTTTGACTATAACTTGCTGATTTTGGATTACAGATGGTATTGGCGAACAGGTAAAAGGAGCACATGGGCTTGGCGTCTAATCGGTGCACGCTCATGGGGTAAGTGGAGGCCGAGCTTTTGGGCAGGAGGTTATTCCACAATAAGGGGTTATCCTCCATTCGCTTTTAATGGAAATAACCTTGTGTTGTTGAACTCCGAGTTGAGAGTGCCTTTCATTGACAGGCTGAGTGTCAGGTTTCCTATTCCGTTTGACCTTACGAACATAAGAGGAGTTGTTTTCTTTGATCTTGGAAGGGCATGGTCGGATGAAGAGGGATTTCGCGTATTCCGTGAAGGGGAAGAAGGGATAGAACTCGAAGATTTGGCGGCAGGAGTGGGATATGGCTTCAGGCTTTATCTGGCTCCAGGGGTCGCTTTGAGGTTCGACATCGCCAAAAAGGCCAACTTTTTCAAAACAATAGGTCCAACCTACTACTACCTCTCGATCGACTTCGACTATTAAGGAACGCTTCTCACCTATGCGGGACACCGTCAAATGGTGGATGTGGACGATGCGGTGGAGGGGAGTTTCCTAATGCTTTACGCCGTTCGCGAGCGGTAGGTTTTCCAATAGCCACAACAGCCCTTGCAAATCCAAATTGTCCATCTTCCGTGTGGACAAGAAGATAGATTATGCCACGCCCACGCCTGACTCTTGGAATAAACTTGTTTCCTTCCATGTGCCCGATGTAGGTCGGGTCCACCCACCAATCGAGCTTAAGTCCCTCTCTGGGACCTTCCAATACCTTGTATTGCAAAACCAAAGTGTCTCCGGGATCGATCCTCGAAAACTGTGGGATCAATTTCACTTTGATCGATATGTCCCTGAGCCTCCCAACGAGGATGCCGGCGGAGCCAATTCCTATTTTCCCATCGGCTTCGACTATTGCGAAGACCTTTCCAGCTCCTTTGAGGTTCCCAGCATGAAACACACCATTGGTATCAATTTCGCCAAGCCACGAAGGTATCATCAGCCAGATGACCGAAGACGGCTCTACCTCTGAGCCACTTCCGTCAAAGACTGAAAGCTCAAAATGCAGCTCCTCTTGTGGATCTACTCTGCCCTTTTGCGGAAATATTTTGACTTTAAGCCTTTTCGATCTCGGGGGTATCTTTCCCACAGAAAGGAAGGCATAACCTATACCTTTATCACCATAAGCCTCAACTCTAACGGCCACAACACCAAGTCCCTCTCTTTTAGGTTTGACCTCAAAATCCTCGACCGAAGCCAGATCACTTGGCATAACCTCAAACTTCAACTTTTTAACTTTTTGAACGGGCTGCCAATCCTCATCAAAGACCTCAACGGTAAGTGTAGCCGACTGCCATCTCTCTATGAACACAGGATTGGGTTCTACAACGACATGCAGCGTCGTGAAAAGGAGTAAGAGAATAGATGTCATTTTTAAACTCCTTCCTCACCGAACACGTAGAAGACCGATTCGCGCTCAACTTCAAGGCCTGTCTTGCTGTCTCTCACAATCAACTCGACCAAGTGATAGCCTGCTTCCATCTCTTTTGGTTTGTAAATCATGAGTCCTTCGGCTTTCTGCTCAAGCGGCACAACTTCGCCATCGACTATAAGCGACACGCTGAACCTCTTATCTTTCGGAGCAACAACGACAAACTCGACCTCATCGGGCAAGACCACATCGTTGTCCGCCGGTGCAACTATCGCGGTTTTTATCTCAATTTCTTCGGCTTCTATGTCTTGAGAACGGCCAAACATGAGGAAAAACGCTATGATGGAAAAAGCCAATGCTACAGCAGGCGCAAGTTTCCACGCATTTTTGACAAAGGCAAACGGACGCCTCTCAGCCTCTATCCTGTCAAACACCCTGTTTCTTATCTCCCGTAAAGGTGCTTTCTGTTCAAAGCCATCGGAAAGCAAGCGCTCTATTCTCATCTCCTTTTCGAGTTTCAGACGGCAGGAAGGGCATGAACTGAGATGAGCTTCAACGCTTTCACGAACGGAAGGTTCAAGGTCTCCTCGAATATAATCGAACATCAATTTTTCAAATTCTTTGCAGCTAAGCTCTTTCCTTTTCATTTTATCACACCCTCCAAAAGTTTTGATAATTTGGACCTTGCCCTATTCAATCGCGATTTGACCGTGCCGACAGAGATGCCGAGTATCTGGGCGATCTCCTCATACTTGCAGTTCTCGAAATAGAACAAGACCACGACATCACGGTATTTTTGCGGAAGCTTGGAAACCGCCTGACGAACCGCCTCGCTCAATCCACTGTCATCCGTGTCCTGACGAGCATCCAAACATTCCGGTTCTCTTTTCATATCCTCAAAAGAGACAAACTTCAGCAGGCTTCTTTTCAGGAGAAATCTGTTGACATGATTGATGGCAATCCGATAAGCCCATGTGTATAAGTTCGCATCGCCTCTGAATTTCGGAAGCGCTTTGTAAATCTTGAAGATGACCTCAGCCGTCAAATCCTTAGCATCCTCGTAGTTTCCTGTCTTCCAATAGATCAGGTTGAACAACCTCTGCCCATGTTCATCTATAAATTTTTCTATGACCTTCGTCCTAACCTCCTCGTCCGCCAGATCCAAAGTTTTCAATGTTGCATCCAACGGTATAGCCATGCTCAATCCTTTCATTGTAACCGACCTCTTTAGCCAAATTTTTAGAGTCGGTGAGGTTCCTTTCACGAGGTTCTAAGCGGCTTAAAAACCTCGTATAGCGGTTTGGCAGGTAACTCGATCACGAATTTCGCCCCGCCAAGCGATTCGCTGTCGGTGACCCAAATTTGGCCACCCAAAATCTCCTCGACTATTTCTCGCACTATGCTAAGGCCAAGTCCCAATCCGGGTTTTGGATTATGGGTTTCACCTTCAAGCCCTACTCGTTTAAAAGGCTCAAAAACCTCTGCCCGTTTATCAGGTGGAATTCCGGGACCGTTGTCTTCGATTTCGACTATGACCTTGTCGCCCTCCCGCTTAGCACCGATTCTGACCTTACCCTCCCCATACTTGACTGCATTTTCGAGCAGATTTTTCAAAGCAATCAAAAACAACCTCTTATTTCCAAAGAACTTAGCATCCTCAGATACCTCTACAATAAATCTGACATTCGGCGGAAAAATTTCTTGGATCTCTTTGGAGTTTATGACATCTCGAACGAAAACGGGTTCTTTAACAAATTCCAGTCCTTCACGCGAAACCTCTTCACGGACAACCGTGAGTTCTTTCAGTTTGACAACCGCATTTTTCATCCTTGCGAGCGAGTCGAAGGCAATTTTTATGAATTCATCTTCGTCCTGCCGATTCATGACATGCATTTTGAGGGCAAATTCTATACTTGTTTGGATGGTGTTAAGCTCATGCTCAAATTGCTGGGACATGATTTCAAACGCCTTACGCCCCTTTTTGAACGGAGTTAAGTTAAAGATCACCAGCCCATTTCCCTTATATTGTCCATCTTTGAAAAACCTAATGATCAAAACCTCAAAGATCATCTTTGTCTTCGGGTCGCTCACCTCTCTGTAAAAGTTCATCTTCTCTGCAGGGTTGCTTGAGACCAAAAATTCTGAGATCTCGTCGATTATGCTTTCAAAAATCGTGTTTTTAAAGACTTCTGTAACCGTAACTCTGTTTGCAATTTCATTCTTTCCTATACCGAGATAGTGGTTGAAATGGCTGTTCGTATAGACCAATCTTCCTATGGGGTCGATGATGGCAGCCCCCATTGGAAAGCCTTCAAGGACTTCCCTCAACATGTCTGAATAGCTCAAAGTGGTGTCCAAAGCGATGGCGAGTTCTTCGAGTTTAAGGAAGTAATTAACAATCAGCCCTTTACTCCCCCTGCGCTTTATCAGGGTGCTCTCTTCGGACATCAAATTTATGAACTGTCTAATAAACTCACGTTCTGCAGGCGAAAGGATGGTGCCCCAGGGCAAAAACAACCTCACTTTTCGCCTGCCCGATAGCCTTAGATCGACGGCCCTCAAATCTCTTTTGTCAACGCCTGTCTCGAAGCATCCTCCTTCTCCTTCCAGTTCAATGCCCCTCACATTTTCCAACATCTGAAGCAATTCACCGCAGTAGTTTTTAAAATCCGTCTTTTTGGCGAAAACGGGAATATTCCTCACCACTGAACTCACAGTTTCCTCGATGTTTTTTATGAATCCCCATGTGTTGAAAATTGCTACAAGTTGAATGTAAATCAACAAGGTGAAAAGCATTTCGGCCAAATTCGGAATAAAAGCGGCCTCTTTGCGAAACAAGTAAAGGTTGATCAATTCGCCGAACACACACAACAACAGCCAGTTACCCATAGTCATTAGAGGGCCTGTTCGGAACATCACAAAAGCCAAAAGGGCAAGGGCAGCGACCAAAATCAATGCGCCTAATCCGCTGTTCCATCTCCATTTGGCATGTGGGGTTACCCCTGAAAAACATGTCCAGATATGAAATCCCATGAGATAAGACAGGGGTGCTGTGGGGTTAAATTCGATCTTTCCGGAATCGGGGTTATACATGTAAACCCCGTAATACGAGGAGAATTTGTAATTGGCAGGGTAAAAAATTATGAAAACCGTGTCCATCGCCTCGCAGACGGTTTTTAATCTTCCAACAACCTCAGAATCAATTGGATAGTCGTTTATCATGAGGATGTCGAAAGGGAGCGGCTCAATGAGTGTCATCACAGTGGAATCGTTTCCAAAATTTTCGTGGAATAGTTTTTTAAGAAAACTCCTAAGTTCAATAACATCGACGTTATTCCACTTAATTGAAGGGACATGTGTGGCTTTTACACCGCGCGCTCCGCTGTCGCTGAAAACAATGTAGTGCGATGTTATCAGCCTTTCGCTGCTGATCTTGCTAAACTTATCGGAACTGCCAAATGCGTTCAAATTGAACGGTTGTGGAAATAGAAAAAACAGCCGCACATCCCTATCGGAAACAAAAGCCATGCTGTCGCTCGATATAAATGGTTCTACTTCAAAAAGATATTCCAAAGGAAACACAACCATCAAAAACTTACCGTTCTCAGAATCTGGCTCTTTTTGCGGATGTTTTGGGATGTTGTGTTCGGCTGCTGTCTCACTTGTAACAACACTTTGCCAAAAATACTTAAAGGTTTTGAACAAGCCCTCAGCATATTTAGGTCTTGGAACCTCGACGACTAAGATCTTTGTCTTGCCACTACCTCTGAATTTATACGGCCACCTTTTCAAAAACATGAAATTTATCTCGTTAAACGGGATAAACTGAATCAAAACCGCGAAGATTATCAGGCAAATGACGGCTGGAATCGCATAATTTGTAGAGATGCTTGACAACTTTTTTACCTTCATAACTCCCACCGTAACCCGTTCAGTGGTTTGCTATGAGGTTAAGGATCAGAGATAAACTTTCTTCTTTGGAAATGACCTTCAATCCCAACTGTTGTTCTGCATGGGACAAAGTTATTCTATCGAAAGCTGTGCAAATCCAAACCTGACAATTTGGCTGGCTTTCCTTGAGGAGTCTTCCAACTTCGGTTCCAAACCCGTCAGGTAACCTTTCGTCTATGAAGGCCTTATCGAAGTTTTCGGATTCGATGAGGTGTTTTGCCTCCTTCACATTTTGGGCTAACAGGACTTGCCTTTCAGGGTTCGCATGTTGTTTCAGCATGGCTTTTATTAGAGCCACCAAAGTCATATCGTCTTCAACTATCAAAATCCTTTCCATAACTCCCTCCCATGCCGTAAATAGTTCCTTCAACTCTCAAATAGCAAATCTACATCTGCCAACCTACTCCAAAATTCTGAGATTAAGCTACCCCTCACGAGTTTTCCATAAGCAGGGGCAATGAGTTCTATGTCTCCCTGTGTCGCCCTATTAACCGCATTTATCGCTTCAATCAATGCCTTCTTCGTGGGGAAGTAAAACTTCGCAAACTTTTTTATGCCGTCCCAATCGGCTTCTGTAGCAAAAAGTTGGATGTCCCCGGGAGTTACAAATCCACTCATAAGGAAGCTGGAAAAGAGGATTTTATTTTCCGGATCAAAAATGCCTATCGAACCTCTCAACGGCAGGAATTTCATAGGAATGAAAACCAACTTATGACCTGTCGGCAGATTTACCGTGTAATCCCTGAGAAAATCGACGGGCTTGAAGTGGTCTCTTGGAATGTCGAGCTTGTAAATTGCACGGAGGTTCTCAAATGTCGATAAGATCGTGATGTCTTCGTTGAGTTCGACGACCCGAACGATGTTAGAGCACATATCCGGCAACGGTTGAGTAACCGCACACATATCGATATTCGACATGCTCTCTATAAGTTCAACGCATTTGCTCGCAATGGAATCGAAGGCCTTAATCGGGCCGGATTCTATCAGCAGATTCACCGTTTTGCCCTCTCCGATAAACCTTCTGAGATAGACATTCACTTGAAGTTCAACATTTTCCTTCTCACGCTGGCCAATCCAGAATGTGTTGTGTCCGATTTCAACGGGGCTTTCCACATCAATCTGCTTTTCGGCTTCTCGCAAAATGCTCAGCGCTGCCTCGAGCTCCTTTTCGGAGAAACTGGAAGTTGCTTCGGACGCCCTCTCCTCGTCGAGTTCACTCATGCAGTTCAATATCAACTCTGTGGTGTTTTCATCCATAGTCTCATTCTGCGGTTGGACATTTGGGACGAACTCGAATTCGCCGCTGTCCCATCGCAGAATAGCCTTAAGTGCCTCCTTTCCAATGAGATCGCCTGCATTCACATGCACCACGCGCCCATTTTTCAAAAATATTTCGGCCACTTTGTCCCGACGATCGATGCGCAGAACCCCTGTCTTCCTTTGGGTCTCAAGTAATTGAAGAATATCGATCAGAGGCACCTCTCGGAGTGAACCCGAAAGTGTCATCCTGACGGCCTCTCGTCTTCTGAGGATGTTCTGGATCCTAATCACCAACTCCTGTGGATCAAAAGGTTTTGTTATGTAGTCATCAGCCCCCATTCCCAGTCCTCTTAAACGGTTGGCTTGATCGGAAAGAGCGGTCAGGAAAACAAACGGCACATTTTGGCATGACGGATACGGCATAGTCCGAACTTTCTTAAAAAGTTCAAAACCGTCCATCTCGGGCATCAAAATGTCGGAAAGAACGATGTCAGGACCAAAGCCTTTTTCCAATTTCTCAATGGCTTCGTATGCATTGCTTGCAACTTCGACTTCAAACCCAGCTTGAACAAAAATGTCCGAAAGTATCTGCATCAAGTTGGCGTCATCCTCAACTATGAGGATCCTGCGCCTCTCGTCATTCTTACCCATATCGCCTCGCCTCCTTCAAATCTCTCAAAATTGGAATCAACTCAAGTTGCTGTTTTGTCAAAAGTTCCCAATAAATTCCCTCTGGCTTCGGATATTCAGTCCGAGTCTCTACGACTCTTGAAGGTGTAACTATAAAATCGACCGGAATGTCATGAGGTTTCCATGGGAAAACCTCAGAATCCAGTATCTGAATCTCATGAACCGTAGTTAAAACTGGCGTATCTTCGTCTATCAAACCGAACTCCCGGCCTATCGCAAACTCGAGATCGGAAAATCCACCGCCTTTTCCTATTCTCTGTCCTTGCAGATTCACGGCCACAGAGCCTGCAATTATCAAATCAACCCTCCTCATCTCGTTTGGACTCACCAACTTACCGTATTTAAACGCACCCTTAATGGTGGATGCTTCATGGACGAGATTTTGTGGGATTTCGACAGGATTAAGCTCAACAAAACATTTTCTTTCGCGAAGGCGGGGAACTGCCATATAAACCAACTTGCCCATAGAAAGGGCTATTTCACGGAGTTTTCTCTGAGGTGAATCCGGATTGGATTTGATAACCTTCGCTTTTCTAAAAACTTCCATCTGAGAAGCCTTCCTTGCGGCATCTTCCGCACCAACAAAATTGGGAATTCTACCAAAAGCGCCCGGAAAACGGGCTATTCCTTGCCGTTCCATCATATTCCAAACACGCTCCCTGATCTTTTGCTTTTGTGGATCAACCTTAGCACCAAAATGGTATCTGCTCATGGTGTCTAAATGATAACGCAACTTATAAACGAATTACATGGACGAGGATTTCAAGCTGAATCCATTTTTTAGACCCCCTATAATAGACATCGCAATGAACCTACCGGTTAAATATCGGCCAAAGACCTTCGAGGAAGTAACTGGACAACGACATGTTACCAAAACCCTTCAGAATGCGCTTCGTAAGGGCAAGATTTCACATGCCTATTTGTTTGCAGGGCCGAGGGGAGTAGGTAAAACTACGACTGCAAGGATACTGGCAAAGGGGCTTAACTGTGTTCACGGTCCTACGCCGACCCCCTGTAACAAATGCGAGGTCTGCCGTGAGATAGACGATGGCAGAAGCCTCGATGTCATCGAGATAGACGGCGCATCGAACCGCGGCATAGACGAGATACGAAACTTGAGGGAACAGGTCAGATTTCTGCCCACCAAAGGACGCTATCGTGTTTTCATCATAGACGAAGTGCACATGCTGACGACAGAAGCCTTCAACGCCCTGCTGAAGACACTTGAAGAACCGCCAGAGCATGTCGTCTTTGTCCTTGCCACCACCGAACCGAGAAAGGTGCCCGAAACCGTCATCTCACGAACACAAAGGTTCGACTTCAGGCCTCTGAGTATCGAAGAGATAGTCAACCGATTGGCCGAAATTTCGAGGTTAGAAGGCATTGAAGCCGATGAAGCCGCTTTCAGGGCAATCGCAAAATACGCCGACGGCAGTCTGAGGGACGCAGTCGCATTGCTGGAACAGCTCGCCATCTTCTCCGAGAACAGGATAACGCCGCACGAGGTCAACATGATGCTCGGAATCGTCGAGGACGAATTTTTCCTCGAACTGTTCCAGATGCTTTTAGACCGAAATGCACAAGGTGCGCTCTTACATGTGGATGAACTTTTTTCGCAGGGTTACACTGCCAAAGATTTCGTTACAGGTTTCCAAAACGCTTGCGAATCCTTGCT
>Ga0164318_10006304_pt1 | contig 11484 bp, 9 predicted proteins | sample GuaBasSedimGuay9_FD_113734 | JGI IMG/M metagenome (GOLD analysis project Ga0164318, IMG submission 113734) | Subseafloor sediment microbial communities from Guaymas Basin, Gulf of California, Mexico - Guay9, Core 4571-4, 0-3 cm | ecosystem: Environmental > Aquatic > Marine > Hydrothermal vents >... | reverse complement strand
TTTAAATGTAGGGTGGGTAAGTTCGTTTCGACGCCCAGCGTCGAAACGAACTTGCCCACCATTTTCAAGCTTCAGTGCTACAGAGTTAATAAAGTTGCGCGCAACTGGGGCAAAAATGACTTATTCTCTGTGGCCTGAAGTGGCCTGAAGTGAACTCTATTCCAGGTTCAAGTTTTTGCGCGCAAAAACTTGAAGCCTTGCATGTTGAAACTTTATCGCAAACTGATAGGTGGTAAGGAATAACGACAAGGATTGTTTATCAAGGAATAAGATTGTGCTAATATCTTAACTCGGGTGGGCAAAAGCCCACCATACAATTGAAAAGGAGCCAACCCATGTCAGTTTATACCCCTCAAGCCCGTTCGGCACCCGCCCCCATATTTTCAAAACCCAAAAAAGAATCGTTTCCTTATGGCAGGCGTGATGTGATTACAAAAACGCCATTAGGTGAACTGATTTACGATCAAGTGCCGGCCAAAGATTTTTTAAATCCACAATTAGGAGATCGCATGGTTCAAAATAGCCAACACCTAGATTCTCGCACGGATATCTATAATTTGTTTAAAACCCGCTATGAAAAAGATTCCACGACAAGAGTTTTTGCCGATCTGAAAATGATTTGGGGCATACCTGATTTAAAAGAACCTGCCCCTGATGTAGCGATTGTGAAAAATATCAAAAACAAGGAAGCGATGCGTTCTAGCTTCAATGTCGTTAACGAAGGTACTCGTCCTTGTTTGGTAATAGAAATCATCTCGCCGGACTATCCAGGTGATGACACCGATAAAGTCAAAATTTATGAACAGGCTGGGATAGAGGAATATATTCTTATTCATCCCCACTCAAAAAAGCCTTTTTATGAAATCTGGGGCTATCGGTTGATAGGTGGGCAATACCAACGGATCAAACCTGATAAATCGGGTCGTTTTTTCAGTCAAAGCACTCAGGTTTTGTTTGGTGTCTACAACAAAGGACGACGTTTGAGAGTCAAGGATATGAAGACGGGTAAATGGTTATTGACCGCTCAAGAAAGTGAGCAAAAGCGTTTGAAAGCCGAAAAACAGTTCAAAGCGGAAGCTTTTGCGCGACAGAAAGAAGCTTTGGCACGACAGGAAGCTGAGGCTTTAGTACAAGCGGAAATCTTGGCTCGACAAGAAGCTGAGGCTTTAGTACAAGCGGAAATCTTGGCACGACAAAAAGAAGTCTTGGTACGACAGAAAGCTGAGGCTTTAACACAAGCTGAAGTCTTTGCGCGACAAAAAGAAGTCTTGGTACGACAGGAAGCTGAAAAACGAGTCAAAGAAGCGGAAAAACAACTCAGAGCTTTGGAAAAGCGTCTACGAGAGGAAGCCAAAGCCCGAGCCCTGCTCGAAAAACGTTTCAAAAATGAATAACGACAAGGATTGTTTTATGCTTTTTTACAACCCTTAATTGATTTTTTTATAAACGCTAAAGACGCTAAAGAGACGCTAAAGACGCTAAAGATGAGCATCGAAAACTTCACATCTCTTGCGCCCTCTTGCGCCTCTTGCGCCTCTTGCGTTTTTTTTTAATAAACACTAAAGCCCACCAATATGAACCCTCAACTGATCAACCATCGGCGGCGGTAATCGATCTAAGCGGTGTTTCTCAAGTAAGGTAGATAACGCATCAGGATTATCAGTCGATAAATCACTCACATCGACTATCCAAACAGCCTCTTCCTTAACCAAGCTGACAATAATACCCAGCTTTGCCAAACCTATAGTTAAAGCTTCTGCCTCAGCTTGAGGATTAGACACCATCAATTCTTGAGCAACAAGAGACGATTTGGGTATCGCAATAATATTGGGTTCTGGCGTTGAAGTCAGGAATGGTTTAACAACTGGCATAATCACCAATAACAATACCACCGTGACGGCCACCGCCGGAAAGGGAAGCCTCAATTGCCATAAAGATTGAAATAACTCCGCTATTTTTTGCCAAATCGTTTTCAAATCCCGTCGCCATCCAGGCTCTAACCCCGTCGCTTTAAAAACATTCTTTAATATTTGTGGATTGGGTGGATTTCGGCGGGCTTCTAGCTCCATTCGCAAAGCTTGGGCCTCAAGGATAATTTCAGGATTCGCGTCTGGCACTGTTCTACCAGACAATATCGCCAACCAATCTTCTATTTCTTTCTCATCTTGAGTCTTCATCTCATCACCTATCATCGGTTGTGCTTTAGACAGTCTTCCACATAAGGTTTCAGTTTCTTGCGACATTGTGAGAAAAATTCTCTTGTTGCCCCATATGTCCTGTCAATTTTATCGGCTATCTCTTTTAAAGACCAACCTTCAAACATTAATGTCAGGATTGAGAAACATTGATCCGCATTATTCTCCTTTTTTTCAAACTTTTTCAATGCCTTAGCAAAACAATCCAAGAAAGCAACCTCTCTTTCGATGTCGATATCGCTAGGCACATTGTTCAGATCATCAACATCATCGCACATATCATCATCATTGTTTTGCTTGAAGGGTGTCGTCTCCTGACTTGAAAGAAGTTGCTTTTTCTCAATAAACCGACAACATTCATGCTTGCCAATGGTAAACAGATAAGCACTGATATTTTCAGGTGATGCTTTACGAACATGATTGATAAACCGAATAAAAGTCTCCTGCAAGATATCTTCAGCATCGTCATCAGACAGCCCCCTAAACCACTTCTTAAAAACGCCGCGTAATCGCCCCTCATACTGGTAGTAAAGATAGGTTGCCCCTTCCTGCTTACCCGCCCTGATATCATTGACAGCACTGTGATCATCCCATTGTTTTTTCATCACTTACTCCTCTAATATTTCCCACCTGCCTATCGCCTGAGGCGATTGACTTTTTCGCGTCATTTTCTGAACTGCTTGAGTCGTTTGTACAAACGCCTTTTTAAAATCAGCATATTGCCTAAATTGTTCGACAAATATAAAAGTGAAAAGGCCGCCTTTTTCAGGTATTTCTAAAGCGGTTTGCTTTTCATCAGCCGCCGCCAGCAATAACCCTTTGAGCGCATCCAAATTGCCCACCTCATTATTGATGAGCATCCTCTCATCGGCTTCAAGACGTGGTTCTTCAGTGCCCCACCATCCTATTTGTAAAAATTTAGACTGTGCATTCGCTAATAAAGCATTTGAACGGCTTGGCCCACCAAGCAACATCCCCGATGCAAAACAACTATCCATCACCGTCAACACACGATCAGATCGTAACTCATTGACTAACTTAACAAAATAATCATCTCGCAAACCATCCTCATCTTTAACTGGTGTTTTACAATGACTATCAAAAGTCACCAAAATCTCATCCCAACCATCTTTTTCATCGCCATCGTTATCCTTGATAAACGTGCCATGTCCAGAAAAATAAAGGATAACCAAATCATTCGCAGCGACATGTTCATTAAGGAATTGCAGAGCAGCCACCAGTTCGGATTTAAACACATTAGGCAATTCACAGACTTGCGAGTCAGGCATCCTAAAATGTTGTTGCATCGTTTGGCTAAAATTTTCCAAATCAGAAGACGTTTTAGTCAAGTTTCCCGTATTAGCCCCCATCGCCAACATAAAAACGGTATTTTGAGAACGTTGATCAGGGCTTAACGCGCTTGAAAAACATTCGCGGTTTGTAGGTAGGGGCGGAGGCATAGTGCATTTTCCCACAGGCCCACTTTTAAGCAACGCTGTTTGTTGACAGCCAAATATCAGGATGAGCAATAATCCCATTAAATAGAATTGGAGTAATTTTATCATGAGTAAAGCCTCTTAAAAATCAGCGTAAATCATGACAATCATGACAATCAGCGTTCTATCACGTTTTTTATTTTGAATTGTGAATTGTGAATTGTGAATTTATCTTATACAAAAGTTATCAGTTATCAATGATAGACTCATCCATTTTGAATAACCGCTTATTAAAAATAACGCTATATTTATCAAAAACTTAGAACCTTTTATTCAATTATTGGCTCAATAAATTGTCATTCGCCCTGACATTTTTGATTGAATCAGACTCTATAGCAATAACGAGCAAATAATTTTAATCAAAGCCCCAAGCTTTTCGATTGAATGGAGTCTATATCAGTACTTTGGCTCTGGGGAATGAACGGATGGATTTTTACATTATCATTAAAAATCATAGACTTATACTCTGTGGCCCTCTGTGGCCCTCTGTGATCTCTGTGTTGAAAAAAAAATCTGACCACTCCCCTGATCCCCTATACTCAACCACACATCAACACCAAAGGAGTACATTACCATGACACACAAACATCGAACAACCTGGTTTCTCAGCCGCCTACTGGCTATCCTATTACTATTAGGCGCGAATCCCATTTGGGCCCAGCCCACCATCCCCCAAGACTTACTCGACATGATCGCTGAACAAGGATCCGCGCGCGTTATCGTTGGCTTAGATGTGCCTTGGCAACCAGAAGGTTTATTAAATCAGCGTCAGGTTGCCGCACAAAGACGTGATTTAACGGCTACCCAATCCCAATTCGTCGAAACGTTGAGCCAAGACTTAGCGGATGATGGCCTGATTGATTCGCCTCATTCTCCAGACGGTACACCCACCGTTAAGGCCGCGCGGACTTTTGAAACCGTGCCTTATCTTGTCTTTGAAGTCAACAGCATCACGTTGCCTTATGTGCAAAACACCCCAAAGGCGAAAACCCTGCAATTAAGTGTGCCAGATGAACCCACGATGAGTGACAGTCTGCCCTTAATCGGCGCGGATAAAGCTTGGGACAGTGGCCACACTGGCGCAGGGCAAGCGATTGCGATTATCGATACGGGCGTTGACAAGACGCATACGGCTTTTGCCCCGGCGAGAATCATTACCGAGGCCTGTTTTTCTGTCACGCATTGTCCAAATGGTAAGCCAGAGCAAACCAGCGAGCTTGGCGCTGCCCAACCTTGTGAATTTGATCCAGAAGGCTGTGGGCATGGAACGCATGTTGCGGGTATTGCGGCGGGCACGGCACCCGATGCTCAGATTATAGCGGTACAAGCGGCTTCTGAATTTTTTGGCAAAGCCAGCTTTTACAGAGATGATCAAATCGCCGCATTAGATTGGCTGCACACAAACCGTGAGAGTTTTGGGGTGCCCTTAGCGGCTATCAATATGAGTGTTGGGGGCAAAAAATCTCATTCGCAGCCGTGCGATGATGATCCCAGAACCAAAATCATCCAGAACCTAGAATCGGTGGGTATCGCAACCATCATTTCTGCCGGTAATAACGGTTATCCCGACGGAATCAGCGCACCGGCTTGTATTTCTAAAGCAATCAGTGTCGGCGCGACGGATAAAACAGGGCAACTTTGGCCGCAATCAAACCGTGCTGACTTCCTTGACTTGTTAGCGCCCGGCGTTGGGATTGAATCAGCCTTGCCAGGTGATTTAACGGCCGCGAAGGAGGGTACGTCTATGGCAGCCCCGCATGTCGCGGGTGCCTGGGCAATCATGAAGGCCCACAATCCACAAGCCAGTGTTGCTGAAGTTTTGGCTATGCTCAAAGAAACGGGGCAAGAGGTTGAAGGGATGCCGCGTATTCAGATTGATGCTGCGTTGCCACAGGTACACGCTCCTCAAGGTTTGAATGATGGGTTAGTCGCCTATTATACTTGTGATGGAAATGCCAATGATGCTAGTGGGAATGGGAATCATGGTACTGTCAATGGTACAATTGAGTACGTTGAAGGTTATATAGGTGAAGCTGCAAGATTCCGAAAAGGTTATGGTTTTATTAGGGTGCCAAATCCTACACAACTTTTTGATACTCAATATACTATTAGTGGATGGCTGTTTTCAGAAGGAAAAGGCGGTTCAGTGATTAACAAGTATAAATGGGGAGTACCGGGAGGTGGAAAAGGGTTTGGCTTAACTTCTACTACAGAAGATCTTAGTGGTTTAGCTTCTAGTGGTAGTACTTTTTTTACTGCTGCTCTCTTTAATGAAGGGTGGAATCCTTCAAAGTACCCTAAATATACTATGCAAGTAGGTGAGTTCAAACACCTCACTGCTGTGTATGATACAGGCAATATGAAGCTTTATATTGATGGTATTCTTGAATCTGAAAAAAGTATTCAACACAGTAACTCTTTGGATAATCCTTACGACATCTTGATAGGTACTTATGTACCCCCATCTCAAACATTTGAAGGATTAGTTGATGAACTCCGTATTTACAACCGTGCCCTATCCGAGTCTGAAATCAAGCAACTTTACGAACTTGATTCTGAGGCAACTTTAACCCTCACCAAAACCGGCGAAGGCGAAATCACCAGCACTGACAACAGCATCAACTGTGGTGAAACCTGCGAAGCTGACTACGAAGTTGAGAGTACCGTTACCTTGACAGCTACCCCGGCTACTGGCTATAGCTTTACGGGTTGGAGTGGCGATTGCGCTGGCGCGTCTCCAACCACTATCGTGACTATGGATGCGGCTAAAAGTTGCACGGCGCACTTTGACAAGTCATCAGGGCTAAAGACGATTACTGTCAACAAAGAGGGCAAAGGTAAAGGCTCCGTGAAAATCGATATCAGAGCAGAAGACAGAATGCACCTATGCAAAACGGACTGCTCTGAAATGACTCAGCCTATCTTCACCGCTAACGAAATCGTCTTGACGGCTACCCCAGCAAAAGGCTTTATTTTAAAACAGTGGGCGGGCGATTGCAGTGGCACAGACAATCAGATTACCGTTCCCATGACGGCTTCCAAAACCTGTACCGCCGATTTTGATTTGGATCCCAATGCTGAAATGTATGCCCTGACGGTTAATAAGGAGGGAAGTCAGGGTAGGCTAGTCGCCAAAGGCGGCATTGATTGTGGCGAAAATTGCACGGCCTATTACCCAGGCGGGCAAAAGGTGCGTTTGGAGGCCCGCTTCAATGAAGCCGATACGCTATTTCTGGGTTGGAAAGGGGATTGCAGTGGTTTTCAAAACCAGGTGTATGTCACAATGGATGCCGATAAATCCTGTAGCGCCAGCTTCAAACCTTATAATCCTGCTGAGGAATTCGCCCTGAACGTCAATAATGGTGGTGACGGGCTCGGTACGATCACTGAAAGAGTCAAAGGTGACAACACCAGTTTTTCTTGTAGAGGCAAAGCCGGTTGCAAACAAAGCCAACATCAGTACGCCTCCGGTAGCCAAGTGCTCTTGTCAGCCATTCCAGAGACGGGTTTTGAATTTACCGGCGGCAGTGGAGATTGCGCGTGGGAAAGTGATACCGATAACAACGGCCGCCTAAGGGGTACAGCCACAGTGATCATGGATCAAGCCAAAACGTGTACCGCAGAGTTTGGTTTAAAAGCCGATCTCACATGGCACAAACTCACGTTCTATACCGCCGGCACGGGCAACGGCTCAGTCAACAATCCCGCTCGCATAGACTGTGGCAACCAATGTACCGCCGATTATTATGAAGCGGGTAAGACATTTTGGCTAAAAGCGGAACCAACAGCCTTATCTCAATTCATGGGATGGAGTGGCGACTGCGAAGGCAAAGGGAGTAGCCAGAAAATCACCCTAGATCAAGACAAGACTTGCATAGCGCAATTCAAAAGTGATTTTGAAATCTTGGCAGATGAGATGGTAGAAGCCTTCTACGCCACCGCGACATCAAGTGACGGCACACCGATAGGCGAGATTTACCCACAGCCCGAAAATCAGGCGCGTTTGAAAGAAGCCTTTTGGGTAACGATAACGGCTATCCTGCAAACGGATCAAAGCCTGATTCTGAGCAACGAGCAAAATTGGCCAACGCAATTTGATGGCATTAATTGGTTGCCTAGTGATAGCAGTACCCAGTATACGGACAGCGTGCAAGTCGTGGCTAAGCAATTCGTTGGGATTGAAGTCGAGTTGCTAGATCAAAATGGCAGTACAGAAAAAATGGGTATTGTTATTTATTATGGTGAGGAAGCGCCAATCATTGATGACGGTGTTTGGAGTAGACGTATTGTCAGAGTTGCCATATTCTCGCGTTACGCATTTCGGCGTTGGTAATTTTATATAATAAACGCTAAAGGCGCTAAAGGCGCTAAAGACGCTAAAGAGGCACGGTATAAGCACTCTTAGCGTCTCTTGCGTCTCTCTTGCGTCTCTTGCGTTTGAAAATATAATTGACATTTATGCCTAGACAATATATTTTTGTTTGGGCATTTTTTTTGTCTGCAAAATAAATTTGGAACGAAAATCGGGCCTATGCAAAATAAATTTGGAACGAAAAAAGACTTATCCCTTATTATAACAAATCCTTGTAGTTATATAATGTCAGCCGCTTAATAAGGAGTCTTCATAATGAGCGAGTTAATAGAATTTGAAGAGGAAGTGCTTGAAGAGGAAAATAGAGACATGCCTTCAAAGAAACATAGCCGTGCTCAAACGAATTTAACGGTTTTATTTGGCAACGATAACCGGTTCACGACTTTTGTTGAATTAAGTTTAGATGCCACTTCAATCGACTTAAGCCAATTTGGACTGAAGGCTAAAGACGAATTGATACCCGATGTCTGTGTTTATATTGAATCGCCCGATGAACTTGATGATGATGAACTTGAAGATGATGAAGTGCGGGTTAAAAAAATGCCCGATTTGGCTATCGAAGTACTCTCACCAAGACAAGCGATTAGCGATTTATTATCTAAAATCAAAGCTTATTTTTCGCTAGGGGTAAAATCGTGTTGGTTAGTGATGCCTTCCATTCGAGTGATAAAGCTTTATTCACAAACGGAATCAATAATCGTAAGTAAAACGGTTGGCATGGAAAATGGTGAAATCATTGATGAAATCATGGATATTCGTTTTTCTATTGAGAAAGTGTTCAGGAGAGCGATAGTTTAAAAGATGACGATCTGAAAAAGACAGAAGGCCAGTCCCCAAGGGCGTTAATTATGGAACTCTCACCAGAATATTACGAATGGGAAAAAGAGAGTATCGAAAAGGGCATGCAAAAAATGTATCGCCTGTCTTTGGAAAGCTTGCTCAAAATCCGTTTTGGGCAAATTGACGAGGCACTGGCCTCAATCATTGAGTCATTACTACAACTGCCGGTAGACGAATCATCACGTTTGATATTGCAATCCTCGCGTGAAGAATTGTTGGCTAAGTTTGTGGCTTAAGAAATGGAAAAGAAATAACGCAAGAGACGCAAGAGACGCAAGAGACGCAAAGATTTGATTTCTATCAAAATATTTTGAGCATCTTTAGCGTCTTTAGCGTCTTTAGCGTTTAGATCGAAAATAAATTTTGAACGAAAATCGGGCCTTCAAGAAATAAAAAAACGACATCAATTATGATTACGCACTTTGGTTTACAAAACTTTAAAGCTATTAAACATTACCAAGAGTTAGAAATTCGCCCAGTGACGGTGTTGATGGGCGAAAACGCCAGTGGCAAGTCTTCTTTATTGCAGGCGATTTCCTTGCTGACTGTCAATCAAATGTATGGCAACGATATTCGTCGGATTAAATACAGTAACCCGTTTTCAAATCTGGGTGATGGTGATACTTTTAAAAATCATTTGGAAAAATTAGTCCTTAAATTTGGACTCCAAGATGGAGCGATTAGCACTGAAATTACCTTAGAATATCAGGATGATGCCAACGATTGGGCCTATGGTTTACTCGACAAAATCAACATTGTGCGTGAAAATCATTTCAATGCCATCATCCACTATGCCCCAGCCGAAGCGCATTATCAAATCAAATTAGCATCCTTAAATCTTCAGGATAATCAATTTAAATGGCTCAACGCCGTTTATCAGGATATCACTATCAATACTAACCTCAAATTAGTTGAAGGTTTTAGTTGCCCGACACAAACCGAGCATCATTTAAAAGCCATTTCTGAATTGGGGGCACTCATCCTCAACCCCCTGAATTTGTTAATGACTCATTTAACGGCAGTGCGTCATTTGGGCAATATCAAGGAAGTGAAATCATCCTATGATTATCCCAAGGATTATGTAGGCTATTTTGGGGAAAGTTATCAAGAAGTGGCTAAGCATCTCAAAAATACGCGCTTTCTTCGTCAAGCGGTGAGAGATATTTTTGACTATGAAATCAATGGGATAGAAAAAGAGACAGGCAACATTCTCCTCACTCTGGCTGATAAAGCTTTAAAACTGTCACTATTTGGTAGTTCCATTTCAAGCACCATGCCCCTATTAACACAACTGGCTAAAATCAGAGAAAACAGTGATTATATGTTGACGATGGTTGAAGAACCAGAAATCAATTTGCACCCCCAATCTCAAGCCAGAATCGCAACGTATTTATTTGCCAAGCGAAAATCTAAAAAACACTTTGTGGTGGTTGAAACGCATAGTGATCACATTGTTAATAAATTAAGGCATTTAGTGTTAGAGAAACGATTACCGGCTAAAGATATCGTACTGTATTATAAGGAAAGAGCCAGTGAGGCTTTTCATAAGATCACATTAGATAGCAAAGGCGGTTTTATTACTCAAGCCTATCAAAATCAGTTTCCTAAAGGTTTTTTTGATGCAACCTTATCAGAAGTAATGGCGTTAAATCTGCATGGCTAATATTGCTGTCTCAACAGGCGTTTTGGAACAAGTGCTAAAATATCAGTGCAGTCAAGAAGATAAAGCATTGGCTCCACTGATTTTTAAACGCTTGAGTTGTCCCTTTTTGGTGAGAAAAAAGCAATTAGAAGAATTGCAATATGATGCAGCTTTTATAAAACAATTAGCGACTCATCATGCCCTGTTAACCTTAATTGATGTTGATACGATTTTAGAACAGGTTAATAAAAGTCGGTTCAAACTCCTTTTAAGCATTGGCGATGTAGAAGATACGGGTGAATTTACGATCATTGATGCCAGAAAGCCGTCGGGATTAGATGTCGCCTATTTTGAGACATTTTATTCTGGACAAGATAGGCAGAAAGCGATTTTGCATATCAAAGCCTTGTTGTCAGATAAACAAAATATTGAAATTTACGATCCCTATTTAGTTGAAAAATTCAATAAAGTCAATACTATTTTGCTGAATATTTTGCATCAACAGGCTCATGTTTTTCTTTATTCAAATTTCAGTACAGAAAAAGAAAAACGGCAAATAGCGAGTCATATTCGGCCTCATGTCCAAAAAATTAAATGTTTTCAATATGATGGCTATCATATGCACGATAGGTATATCAAGGCCAATAATAGAAAAGGAACGACGGATTTAGAAGTGATGCTCAGTAGTGGATTTGCCTATCTAGCTGATACTGATAAGGATATAACCTATATGGTAAAAGATTTGAGTTAAAATTCCCTTGTAAAGTTGTCGCTCCTTGCGTCTTTGCGTCTTTGCGTGAGTTTTTTTTCAACACTGAGTCCACAGAGGGCCACAGAGGTACACAGAGGTTTAACTCAATAGCTCTCTGTGAAACTCTGTGTTACTCTGTGTTCTCTGTGTTGCATTAAAAATGCAAAATCCACCAAATCGTCACTCTT
>Ga0164318_10006303_pt1 | contig 11484 bp, 11 predicted proteins | sample GuaBasSedimGuay9_FD_113734 | JGI IMG/M metagenome (GOLD analysis project Ga0164318, IMG submission 113734) | Subseafloor sediment microbial communities from Guaymas Basin, Gulf of California, Mexico - Guay9, Core 4571-4, 0-3 cm | ecosystem: Environmental > Aquatic > Marine > Hydrothermal vents... | reverse complement strand
GGCATTGGTGCTGGCATTGGTGCTGGCAGCGGTGTTGCGGGCGCGCTATACCCGGCAGCAACAGCAGAGGCACTATAGCCACCATATCCACCGGAACCCGGTTCGGGACTCCCGAAGAGTATCTCGGAAAGATACTCGATGTCGCTGCTATCCTGTTTGTACCACCGCGCTCTGACGGTTGCAACCATGAACCCGATCGCTCCAGCCATCAGCCCGACTACGGTTGTTCCAAACGCTATTACCAGGTTGTTGGCAAGCGTATCGATGTCGCCGGCACTCAGTCCGAGTAGCGCAGGACCCATCGGTATCAGTGTCCCCATCAGCCCGAACATCGGTCCGACTCTGGCAACGAACCTTGAGCGTTCGAGCTTCTTTGTCATCTCGAAGTTGATGTCCTGCAGCAATTTTTCCAGTCTCACCTCAAGCATCCCTCTATCGGAACACCCCCGGTGCAGGAAAGCGGTGCGGTACAAAAACTCGTGCACGAACGAATTCGAGCAGCTCTGCCCGAGTACGCCAAACGCACCTTCAGGGTCGTTTTGTTCCAGTTTCTCCCTCGCCCTGACTGCACCATTCTCTATACTTCCGAGATCGCGATGGCGGTTGCGCCACTCAAACAGGAATCCACCAAGCTCGATCATACTTCCTGCAATCAGGATGATCAGCACGATCATCACCGGGTAGAGCAGGTTTGTTGAGACTATAGAGATTATCTGCTGCAGCGTATTCGGGATTGAGTATGCCAGCAGTGTTGCAGTATCAGTCATTATCGATAGGTGCTATGACTATCAGGTATATATAGATTTTGGTACTACTTGTTGTTACTCTATTGCATCAATTTATGTGAGTATATATTTATAATTATAATAATATATTCTATTAATCATCTATTCATATGCCCAAATCCTGCATATATTCCCGCTATTAGTTCATCTGTGCCATTCGTGACTGTGATCGTAGCGAGCAGCACCGAAGACATAAAATCAGCACCAAGAGATGGCTGCGCCGATGCTCTCGCATTCACGAATGGTAACGAATGACGCGAATTGCACGAATACCCGAACACGTGCACACTACCATAAAATCAGAGCGTTTTCACTGGAATTTTCGATTGTGCCCCAGTTCACATCGTTTAAAACGCACCCCTAAAACGGAATCCCCCATAGCGGATGCCACTTCTCCAGCTCCTTTTCGATCGGAAGTTCGCCTTCCATCGCCGATCTCAACCTGAATTCGAGATTGCTATCTCTCTTCCTGTCAGCCAGCGGAGCAAACGGGTAGAAAGTCCCTTCCTTATAACTATAAATCAGATACACGTCCCCAAAAGCAAAAATCGAGCAGAGAAGCCGTTCCTCGAAGTCGTGTTCGATGACCGTCTCGCTTATCAGGTGCGTGGTGGTGATAATGTCCTCGAAGTCCTCGTCGCTTAAGATGACCCAGTTGTAGTTGTACTCGTCTGTCCGGAACTGGCACGTGGTACCGGTCTCAGATGCGCTGAGTTGCAAGAGTTCCCGGAGATTGCTCTCCAGTTCCGAAAACCGCGATGATTCGACCGGCTTAAAACAGATTCCGGATACGCCGCCCGGTTTGAAGCCGAGTGCCTCCAGTGATATGTATGCGGTCGAAAGCGCAAACAACGCCTCGATCTTCGGTTTCTTAAGTGTCGTTCTTCCAAGCAGCGCATCAAATAGTTTCATGCCAGTTCCATCTCTCTGGAGATCTTCTCGAGTGCCGCAACCCTCTTCTTAAGCGGGGGGTGCGTAGAGAATAGTGCCATTATCGAACTCTTGGATATCGCGGGTATGATATAGAATGCGTTCATGCCTTCCGCCTTCCTGAGGTCATCGGTCGGTACTCGATCCATTGAACCGCTGATCTTCATAAGCGCGCTCACGAGATGGGACGGATGACCTGTGATTATGGCAGCTCCGCGATCTGCCGCGAATTCCCGGTATCGGGAGAGCGCACGGATCAAGAGATAACTAACGATCCACACCGCAATCGATGCGAGCCATGCAATCATGATCTGTCCACCCTCGCGCCGGTTCCCTCCACCAAAGAATATCAGATACCTGACAAGGAAGAATGCGATCGTTGAGAAGAAACTCGCGATGGTCAGAACCATCACGTCCCGGTTCTTCACGTGCGTCAGTTCATGTGCAAGCACAGCAGCCACCTCATTCCGGTCGAGCCTCTGCGTGAGTCCTGTGGTGACCGCGACCAATGCCTTCTTAGGGCTTCTGCCGGTTGCGAATGCATTTGGAATGCTGCTATCAACAACTGCGATCCTCGGCTTTGGCAGGTCTGCCTCGATGCACAGTCTCGAGACGATTTCGTGTAACCCGGGCTCTTCGCTTTCGGTCACGACGCGGGCGCCTGTGCTGTACAACACCATCTTATCTGAGAAATAGTACTGCGCAAAGAGCATAACTCCTGCGACGAGGAGGATTGTAATGAGGGGTAACCCGAGGTAAGATAATACTCCTATGAATGCGATGTATACTACAAAGAGCATAAACATCGTCAAGAACATCCTTGTCGATAATCCATAATCACGTTGCCATCTTTTCATTGTCAGCCTCCATTTTTACCAAATCACTGTTCTCGGCGTACATAATCCTTTCGATTCATTGATGTCTTCAGTTCTGGTCGGCAAAGTTCAAATAATGGTAACGCCCCGTAAGAGGTGATGAGACTGGATGAAACCCCTTTATCCAAGTACGGATATGCCTCATCCACACCCTCGCCGGTCAACCGGATGATGGCGGACTTCGCTCTCGAGTTCAGGGATGGTATCGACATCAATCTCGGGGTAGGGTACGTGAATGAGAGGACGATACCAAGGAGATTGATCGAAGAGGCGCAGAGGGAGGTTCTCGCCCACCCCGAGAAGTACAGGGCGGCACTCAACTACGGCAGCTCAAAGGGATCTGTAAACTTAATCGAGTCGATCAGGAGATACCACATCGATAACCGGATCGGTGGCATGGATGAAGAGATACTGAGATCAAAGGAGATCATAATAGGACCCAATGGTGCAACAAGCCTGCTTGACGCGGTGTCGCAGCTCTTAAAGCCCGGCATCGTGATAACAACCGACCCGATCTATTACATCTACTGCAATCTCCTTGAACGGGCTGGGTTTTATGTGTTAGCGGTTCCTGAGGATGAGTATGGGATAAGAACCGATCTACTGCTGGGATCGATCGAAAAACTCGGCCGGGCAAGGCAGGATATCAGATTTGTCTATATCGTAACGGTCAACAACCCAACAAGTACGATCCTCGCAAACGGGCGTAGGAGAGAACTGGTCCGGATCGTGACAGAACTGTCCCGTGATCTGTTTAGAAAGATTCCGATAATATTTGACAAGGCGTACGAGGATATGATACACGATCCTCTTGCAGAAGCGCCCGAATCAGGTTTTCTCTACGACGATCTCGGAATCGTTTACGAAGTAGGAACGCTCTCGAAGGTGCTTGCGCCCGCGCTTCGGATCGGGTACATGACCGGAGCTCGGTGCGCGTTCATGCGTGCGATGGTTCAGCGGACGAACGATGTGGGGTTCAGTGCGCCGCTCATCACGCAAGAGATTGCAAGCTACATCATGGATCACCACATAAACGACCAGATCAAAAAGGTCAGGACCGGGTACCGGGAACGGGCGGTCGCGGTCAGGAGATGGATCGATGAGAAGCTAGGGGACTTTATTGTGGACATTCGAGGTGGCAGGGCTGGATTTTACTACTACCTGACATTCGAAGAAGGGATTATGACCGATGAGGGGTCGCCACTTCACAGGTTCCTCTCAAGGATGACAGGAGATCCCGCGATCGATGGCCCTCCTGACGAGAGAAAGCCGCGGGTACTCTATCTCCCTGGCGAGTTCTGTGTCCATCAGGCAGGCAGTATGGCAGAGGTCGGGAGAAGACAGATGCGGCTATCTTACGGGTTTGAAGAGCCATGCAAGATATGCGAGGCAATTGGGTATCTGCGGGATGGCGTGGATTATGTTAAAGGCGATTTGGGTACCGCATAGCCCTGCCAGCAATACCGTCCGGCCACAACATGCGAACCGTAACCTTTAAAACTGATCGGTTCGTATATCGCAATGTCGCCGCATGATGCGGCAGAGGAGGCATTACATGTCACAGAGCAATGGTTTGACAATCGAACGATATGACCCAAAAGGCATGCGTGCGCATGCGTTCCACCTATTTTCATGTGTAACCCTTATAATCACCGGCTGGTACATGGCAAAGCAGTTCAATATGTGTACGGCGGAGGCGTGGCAGTCCATCCCGTATGAGAACGTGCGTTTGTTCCACATGTTCGCCGCGCTCATATTCATCATAGCAGTCTGGATATTTACCATCTATAACCTGCTTACGAGCGGGCATCTCCTTTCGGAGATCTTCTTCATACCCGATGCGATCCAGATGAAGAATATGATTCTTAGCCTCTTTGGTAAGGCGGAGTATCCACGATACGTCTCCGTCGATCAAGAGAGCGGGCACTACAAAAACAAGCTGCATCCGGCAATTAAACTGCTGGTGATACCAGAGAACATCGCTATAGTCCTGATCGTGGCAACCGGAGTTATCATGTACGCTCCGGAGTATGCATTCTGGAGTGCGTATATTGAACCCGGTATCCTCTATTACATTGGATACATATCTCCATGGTTCAACATGTCCCCGATCGGATTCATACGCACGGTTCACCTGTGGGCGATGTACTGGTTTATAGTCGAACTCGCGCTGCACTTCGGATTGCTTGGAATGGACCCAAGAACCATGAAGTACTTCAATGCAATCTTCGTAAGCGGCAAAGAAGAGCTTGACAAGTACACCGAGATCGTAAGAGCACCACACAAAGAGGAGCCAGCTAAGAAGGGACATCACCCACTGGTCGTTCTGAAGTGAAGATAAAAGGAAAGGCATGGATATTCGGGGATGACGTCGATACCGACGCGATAATCCCCGGCAAATACCTGCGCACCACAGACATGCAGGTATTTGCCGATCACGTGCTAGAGGGTATCGATCCCGGATTTGCAGGGAAGGTTGGGCGCGGCGATATAATCGTCGCCAACATGAATTTTGGATGCGGCTCATCAAGAGAGCAAGCAGTACTCGCGATCAAACATGCCGGAGTGGCGTGCGTTGTGGCAGCATCCTTCGCGCGCATCTTCTTTCGAAATGCCATAAACATCGGGCTTCCCCTGATAGAGACTGGAACAATGGTTTCTTGCAAAGAAGGAGACCTGGTTGAGATCGATATCGAAGACGGTACGGTAACTGCGGGAGGTTTCGAGTACGTAGGTGCGAAGATGCCGGATTTCCTGCTCGAGATCCTGATGGATGGCGGTCTCGTCGCGCACCGCAAGAAAGAATCGGCAAAGGATCGGTTCGGCAGGCGGTCGGGCGCATACTCAAAGAGCAGCATCCTTTCGGATAAGGACCACCTGAATCTGATCGTTGACCTGACCGCGCCTGCAGGGTCTGATAAGGTGCTGGATGTGGCTACAGGAAACGGATTTCTTGCGTTTGAGTTTGCAAAACGGGTTTCTGAAGCCAACGTCACTGGCTGTGATATGACCCGGGATATGCTTCTGGTCGCTGAGCGCATACAGAGAGAGCGGGGTCTTGATAATGTCGATTTCAGGGTACGGGATGTGGAATCGCTTGGATTTGAGGACGAGTCGTTTGATATCGTGTCATGCAGGTTTGCATTCCACCATTTCACAAATCCCGGAAAGGCGGTATCAGAGATGGCTCGCGTCTGTAAACGCGGCGGGAAGATTGTACTCGTGGATGGCCTATCTTCGGAAGATTCCGCAAAGAGTGAGTACCATAACAGAATCGAGCAACTCCGTGATCCGTCCCATGTCCACCTGTATTCAGAGCCGGAACTGGTCGGGATGCTGGAGGATGCCAGGTTTAAGGTGATCCATGCGAGAAACTGGGATGCCGACTTCTATTTCGATGAATGGATAAAGATTGCAGATCCCGGTGAGGAGATCGCTATTGCGGTCAGGCGCATGATGACTGATTCGATAGAGGGTGATAAAATTGGTCTCAGGGTTCGCTTTGATGCTGATGGAAGGCTTCTTTTTACGTATTCTACAGTGATCCTGGTGGCTGAGAAGGAGTGATCTTTGGGATACTATCCATGAGGGTTGGAGGTATCGTTTTCGGGCGGATCTTTGAAAGATGAGTCTGATATCCAGTCGGCGCGGATAGGGGTAAATTATAACTCGATTCGCCCGGCTGCGTCACCTCGCGCGATCATGAGAATATCGAGCGAAGTGACGCAGCCGTTTCCGTCGATGTCTGCTTCTGGCACGTATTCGCCGCTGACTGCGATCCGTAGCGCGATTGCGGAGTCTGCGGAGGTGAGCCTGCCGTCGAGATTGAGGTCGCCTTTCAAACTTGGTGGTATTGTCATGCACTTATGGGTCACCGAAAAATAACCTATCGAAATCAGCTCGTCACGGGCACACCAGCATCTCTTGACAATATAGAATAATTCCATACTGTCTGAACATGATACGCAATCTCTAAAGAGCATTCAAAAGGAAATAAATAGTATTAAAAGGAAAATAAAGAAGATAGAAAAAGATCACCCGAAACAGTTTACATCACTGAAGAAAAAAAGAGATGAACTTGCAAGAATTATAGATAAGAAGAAGATATATAGTAGGGATGTGGAGCTGGACCAGATCATGACATGCTTCAAGATTTCCTTTGCGAATATCTGCTGGTACTTGCCAGATGAATGTTTCAACGGTGAGAAAATGACACTACAACGGCTTTTTGAGGTGATATTTGATATTCAAGGTGAAGTAAGAATTGAAAACGGGTGTCGGAAAGTCAAGTATGAGCCGGATTACACCTATTATACCTGACTTTCGGTGAATTTAAATAGCCTGTCCTTTTATCGTCACAGAACACATGTAGAATTACCAATGATAACGACGCGATTGAAGAATAAACGTTTGAAATGGGTGAAACGTGTCATACCTGCGTGACACCTTTTGGGCTGTGATTTGCGTTTCACCGAAAATCGAGATTATACTCTTTCAATTCGATTTGTTCGTCATGAATCTCTATCCATGTAAATGAATCGACCCAATCACCGCAATCATACACCCGACCATCGATAGCTCGTGGTGTGTGCGTGTGCCCCATAATTACCCGGCAATTGCATTCCTCTCCATATTTAAACGCTTCTCTGTGGATTCTTTGAACCGCTCGCCTATACACGCCATTCAAATTCACCATTTTTGACGGAGAGCGCACGAACCGCTGACATGCATCAGGGAGATGTTTGCATACCTGCCTGCTGACCCACCAGGAACCGTTATAACGATGGCAGATATCGAACTCCCATCCATGCGTGATATAGATGTCTGGTTCGGAATCGCAAGGAATAACCATATCCCGGTAAGTGGCAATATCATCCACGTGCTGATCGATCATATAATCATGATTTCCGATCAGATACGTGCAATTAATATCTTGATCCACGAGGGTCTGTCGCAACAGTTGATATGTCGGATGGTTGCGGATTTCATCCCATTTAGACTTCCATAAATCGAGAGTGTCTCCAGCGAAGATAACTTTCTCCGCTTTTGGTAATGTTTTTTCGATAAAGTGGTCTAAAGCAGGGTAATTTACAGCACTAGCCCCAATATGCATATCACTTACAACGATTTGCATAGTATTGCATCACCCCCTCGTTATATATGTTTTCCTATGAACCGATAATAACTATAAAACAACGCTAACAATTATGGTAGTGTGACAAACCCATCTATCAGGTACTATTATCCTGTATCATGTGTTCCGCGCCTACACTCCCGCCCGGATACGTAGATACACTTTCAGCTTATTGCAGCAGTCGTTGTGGCCCCCCCCCGGGTATTTGAGTGTTGAACTTTAAGACTGATAGAGGCGGACTTATTAATACCAGAATCACAGGAGATTAAAATGAAACCGTACATCATAAAGGATATGGCGCTTGCGGACGAGGGTGCGCAGAGGATCGAGTGGGCACGGCGGCACATGCCCGTGCTTAATAAGATTAGGGAGCGATTCGAGGAAGAACGCCCGCTTGAGGGGGTAAACATCGTTGCATGCCTGCACGTAACTGTTGAAACTGCCAACTTGATAACAGCGCTCCAAGCAGGTGGCGCAAATATCGCGCTCACTGCATCAAATCCGCTCAGCACACAGGACGACGTCGCTGCAGCGCTTGCAGCGAACGGGACGCACGCGTTCGCTGTCAGGGGGGAGGACGAGAAGGAGTACTACGAGTGCCTCGAGGAGGCGCTCAAGATAGGCCCGCATGTCACGCTTGATGACGGCGCAGACACGATTGCTCTCCTGCACAGCGATCATCCGGAACTACTTTCTGGCGTCATCGGCGGCTGCGAGGAGACCACGACCGGCGTTATCCGGTTGCGAGCGATGGCGGCAGACGGTGCACTTCGCTATCCCGTGATCGCTGTAAACGATGCCGAGACCAAGATGATGTTTGACAACCGGTACGGCACCGGGCAGAGCACACTCCACGGGATCATGAATGCAACAAACGTGCTCTTTGCTGGAAAAAACGTTGTCGTCGTCGGATACGGCTGGTGCGGAAGGGGTGTTGCCATGCGTGCGAAGGGGCTTGGCGCAAACGTGATCGTTGTCGAGGTGAACCCGAGAAAGGCACTTGAGGCAGTGATGGATGGGTACCGGGTGATGCCAATGGCGGATGCGGCGCGTATCGGCGATCTCTTCATAACGGTAACAGGCGACATATCGGTGATCAGGGCGGAGCATTTTGAGCTGATGCAGGATCAGGCGATCGTTGCGAACTCAGGGCACTTCAATGTCGAACTCGATCTTCCGGGGTTGTCATCGGTTGCTGTCGGGATCAGTGAGGTGAAGGAGGATGTCATGGAGTATCTGCTCGCAAACGGCAACCGGATATACGTGCTGGCAGAGGGACGGCTCGTCAATCTTGCATCTGCATTCGGGCATCCGCCTGAAGTCATGGATATGAGTTTTGCGAATCAGGCGCTCTGTGTCAGACACATTGTTGAACATGGTGAGGGGCTGGATAATCAGGTCTATCATGTGCCGGTCGAGCTTGACGAGGAGGTTGCAAGCATGAAACTCGCTGCAATGGGGATAAAGATCGAGACATTGACGGTAGAGCAGGACGAGTATCTCCATTCGTGGACGATGGGGACATAGGTTCAGGTACGGGGAGATGCGGACGATGGAGTTGCTGGATTTTACACTCTTTTTAGAAGCAAAAGCATTGCAAGAATTGGTGGAAACAGCAATCGCAAGCGAGACATCTCTTATGAACGATTGGATAAGGCTTGGCAGGATTTGTGAAAAAAAGTGGCAGGGGGTTTACCCCCCTTTCACGATTCGAATATTGAGGTGAAAATAGACTGTCTCGAACTCAACAACGTCATAGATCGTGGAGAGGATACTTCTAATCAATTTAAGGCCAACTTTCACAGCGTAGATAAGCTTGCGGTGGAGATTTGTGCTTTTGCCAATTCTGACGGAGGAAGTCTATACATCGGAATATCCGATAGTGAGGATATAGAAGGACTCAGTAAGGAAGATGTGAATCGATTAAACCAATGGATTTCCAGTACATGTTCTTCAAAAATTGCACCTCCACTCTTTGTCAAAACTGAGATCTTAATCTGTGATGGCAAGAGGATCCTGGTCGTCTATGTGCCAAAAGGGAGTGACAAACCTTATGCAGTGAATACAACTGAATTCTGGGTAAAAAGCGGGGCAGATAAAAGAAGAGCAACAAGAGAGGAACTTTTGAGGCTTATGCAATCATCTGGCTTTCTATTTGCCGATGAAATTGAGACCGGTGCAGGAGTCACAGATTTTGATGCGGATTACTTCAAACGTTTTTATGAGCAATATTATACAGAAAAAGTAGAAGATATAGATATTCCTCTTGAGAAATTGCTTGAAAATCTCAAACTCGTTAAAAATGGGCAACTGACGCTCGCAGGACTGTTGTTATTTGGCAGATCTCCTGAGAGGGTGAAACCACAATTTGTTATAAAGGCGACCTATTACAAAGGCAACGATATCCACTCAGATGAATATAACGACAGTGAGACGATAGAAGGGAGACTTATAGAACAATTCGAGTACGGTGTCAGTTTCATACAGAGAAACATAAAGGGCCTTCAGAAGAGCAGGAATATAAACGCACCTCCGATACTTGAAATCCCGAAAGAGGCTTTTATGGAGGCTGTGGCAAATGCGATCGTCCATAGAGATTATTTTATAAATGCACCAATATTCATTAATGTCTTTAAGAACCGGTTGGAAATAATAAGTCCGGGAATCCTTCCAAACACCATTACCGAGGATAATATTCGGTATGGAGTCCACATCGAGAGAAACCCCGCGATTCTTTCATTTCTGGAAAGGGATAAAAAGTTCAGGTACAGTGGGCGAGGCAGCGGGGTTCCGAGAATGATATGGCTATGCAGGGAGAGCGATGTTAAACTCGATATGGTGAATGATAGGAATAAACAGATATTCAAAGTTGTTTTTCACAGGATACCTGATGAAGACTGAAGAATATACATACAAATAAAATTAATGAGTTGCCCGATTGCATCAAACTCATCGTGGACGAGGGGGATGTGAGGGGGTGGATAAGTGGGGGGTTTTAGGCCCCTCGTCAAAAGGAGTATTGGAAAAAGCTGGTAATACTACTTTGTCAGATTAACCACTCATTCAGGCGCTTGATGTTGGTTTTGTGGTAACTACTCACCCTCACAGCCAGATGGCATAAACGGATCCCCTCCAAGCGCATACGACACCCGTTCTTTCGCACGGTAGATATATACCCAGCAGAATACCACAGAACACATCTGCCCCTACAGCAGTCCGAAAAGTGCCTGATATCTTCTGCCTCAGTTTCATCATGCGTACGTCCCGTTCAGCCTGGTTATTGTCAAACGGAACATCAAAGTCGTACATGAATTCCAGCACTTCCCGTTTGTGCCCCTTTAACCTATCGAGCAGATTTTTGGGTGGAGATTGTTTAACCCCGCCCCTCTTTCCCGGTTCTTTTTGAGGTGGTGGGTTTAATTCCAGTCCCTCCGCAATGATCTTATCAAACCTCACTTCAAACTCCTCGATTTTATCGGAATCGATCTCATCTTTACACGGGCGGGCTTGATCCACCACTTTCTTGATATCAAGCAAACATTGGCTCGAGCTCTTCCGCCCAGTCCTGTTCATACTGAACGTGTTCAAATGCAAGGTCTCTTAAGTGGTGGGAGTTGCAAAGGGCATGTGTTACGCCGGTGTAATTGAAATATGGCATCCAGTGATCATGCATAGCAACCCATCGAATTCTGCTAAAATTCCCATCGCGTCCATCGCCTCCTTTCCGCGCTTCGGATGTATGGTATAATATGTCAAATCG
>Ga0164318_10006301_pt1 | contig 11488 bp, 11 predicted proteins | sample GuaBasSedimGuay9_FD_113734 | JGI IMG/M metagenome (GOLD analysis project Ga0164318, IMG submission 113734) | Subseafloor sediment microbial communities from Guaymas Basin, Gulf of California, Mexico - Guay9, Core 4571-4, 0-3 cm | ecosystem: Environmental > Aquatic > Marine > Hydrothermal vents... | reverse complement strand
TTGTTCCGGTTCTTTATCTGGTGGTGTTTGTGGAGTTTGTACATCTTCTCTACTTGACCAACTATAGTTATATGCTTGTAGTTGGTTAGTTAGAAGTATAAATAGTATTATTAATAGTGGTTTTAGGATTGATTTCATTTTATTGGTTTTCCTCTATTTGGTTTTCTATTTGTTGGCTTTTTGCTTCAAATTTTTCAAGATTTTCATCTAATTTATTTTGTAGTGCTATATTTTCTGAAAGATATTGATTTATCTTTTTTTCATTATGAGTATAGTACACAATGATTTTTGATGGTGTTGTACCATACTGCGTATATAAATTAGATACCTTAGATTGGTACTCTCCATCTATATTATAAATTTCAGATAATAAACACTTTCTTTGCGCACAAGACAATTGCATCTCTTTACCTTCAAATGTAATCTCTTGTGCTTTTAATTCTAATTCATAATACTTCTCTGGTGTCATTTCTGCAAATAAACTCATCCCTAATAATCCAATTAATAAAACTATCTTTTTCATATCTACTCCTTAGTAATATATTCGTTGTAATGTGTATTGCGTTAAAGAACGGTATCCTGTAGAATCAATTGCTCTTACGCCAATAGTAAATTTACCAGGAGCAATAAATTCTCCAATATTATTTTTACCATCCCATTTGATAGTATTTTGACCTGCTTTTAAATTATCATATTTTTTATAAACCATTAGTACACCAGTAATGGCATCTACTAGGCTTAGTTCAACTGATGCATCTGCTGTTAAATTAAAACTTATATTTGATGTACTTCTTAGTCCTTCTTCTTTATGACTTGTAGGATCATAAATTACAGGTTCTACAGATACTCCTGTAATATGAGCTCCACTTTTAACATATATTGCATTATTAGCTAATGCATATCCCCAATTCCCATACATAAAATATCTAACAGGCTTAATAATCACACCTTTATTATTTGTTGAGTGCCATTTTACAGTATGAGTACCTTTTGGAAATGGTTTTCTTGTAAAAAAAGTTGCAACACGCATATTTGTAGGCATACTGTAACCTATAAATGCAGTTACTTCTGCTGCTTTAGGAAGAGTAAATGTTATACTCATGGGATTGTTATCAAATGGAGCAAAACTTCTTGCTGCATTATTTCGTGAAGGTCTAAACTGTGCACCACCAGTACTATTACGTAGGTCTAACCGTTTAATTTCTCCATCATTTTTATATAGAAGTACAACATAATAGTCACCCTCTGATATTTTATTTCCTTCATTGGATAAACCATCCCAAGTATCACTATATGTTCCGGCATCTCTTTTTTCCCAATTTACTAGGGTTCTAATTAGTTGATTATTTCTATTTTCTACTACTATAGAAATTTCAGTATCAGCACCCATTGTTGTTCTAATATTAACAACTTCACCTAATGCTGTATCAATAGTATCAATATTTCTTGATATTGAAATAACATTAGATACTTTTACTTCAACAACATCTACACTTTGTCGCCCATCTTCTGTTGTTACACGAACTCTAGGAAAATGTGTACCTGCCGTTTTAAATGTATAATTTATATTTGCATTTTGATTAGAACTATAATCATATACCCCATCTCCATCATAATCCCACTCCCAAAGAGTAAAAGTTTTATTTAGAGGATCAATAGCTGTTGCACTTAATCCAACATTCAATGGAGCATTTCCTTTGTAAACATTAGCTCTTGCTGCTACACTAGGAGAACCTTTTTCTAATGCATTAATTACTGTTGTCGGAAGAGTATATTCTGTCTTTATCCCTTTAGAATCTGTAATTCTTAAAGTAGGAAAGAATTTACCAATTGTATTATATGTTTGATGCACATTAGCCGTTGTTGTTGACTCATAATCATAATTTCCATTTCCATTAAAATCCCACTCATAATTAATAATACCTTCATTATCAGTAGCAGATACAGCAAATGATACGTCCAGTGGTATTTCACCATTTGAAGGTGTAGCCTCTGCTCTTACTTCTGGAGGTAAATTCTGAATATGAACAATAGTATTTCCTATTAGTATTTTACCATTTGCATCTCTTACCTTTAGTGATACATTATAATCACCAGATTCTCGAAATGTATAATAGTGAGTATTTCCTACAATATCTCCTCTGTCAAAGCGACCATCTCCATCAAAATCCCAGTCATATCGTTGTATTGCAGTATCAGTAGTGATTACTGGCGAAAATCTAATTTGTGTACCAGGAGTAGATATTTGAGGTACAGCTCTTGGAAATACTCCTAAAATAATTTTTGGCTGAATAATATATGAAAATATTTCACTTGTTTCATTTCCAAAAATATCACTTGCTATTATCTCTACTTTAAATGATGATGAGGGAAGAGGAGAATCACTTGTAGGTGTATATGTTAAAGTACTATTTTCAAAAATAATTTTATCTGTTTTATCCTCATTATTAATTAAGATTTTAATAGATGATTTATCTACTCCTACTCCAGTGTCAATAATTTTATAGACTAAAGGAATAAGTGAATCAACTATATTCTCATTATTCTTTGGAGAAATAGTCTCAATACTAGGCGATATAGAATCAACAGTAAAAGTTAATTCTTCTTCTATTGCATTCTTACTATAATGCCACCAACTTTTATTTTTATACGTAATTTCAAGCCGTACTGAAACATTACCCTCTGGAAGAGTGAACTCGTCAGAAGGTTTATATATAATATTTATTGTTTTATTATTATCATCTTGAATAATTTCAACTTTTGTATCAATTTTTCTATCTAAAGTATTTACAGAAAAGATTCTATTTTCTAAATCAATAACATTATCTGCCGTAGGATGTTGTATTTGAAAAACTATTTCTTGCTTATTTGATGTAATATTCGCATCATTACTAATATTTGTAGTAACATCAAACCCACATCCCGTAAACACTGTTATTATAGAAAACAACATAATATATTTTAATAACTTGAACATAATAAAACTCCTTAAATTTGTTATAGTATAACATAATATTAATTATTATATCTTTAACTTATTTATTTTATCTCAAACTCTATATTTTTTACGCCTACTTGACCATTAAAACCTGAAATATTTACACTTAAGATATGCTTTCCTTTAGATAACGCATTTGGTGACCACAGCCATGTGATAGGCATAAATCCTAATTCTTCTTCAGATTTAAATTCAAAATCTACAAAAAAACTTACCTCATATTTACTTTTTTCCATAAAATTCTCATCTTCTATTGGCATAGTAACTTTTATTGGTATTGCTTCATTGTTATTAAATAATGCAATACCCTTTTTATTTTTTTTAATATTTATTGGGAAATTAATATTTATATTTGGATCTCTATCTGTAATTCTAAAGCTATAATAATGAGGGGATATCCCTTTATTACCTCGTTGATTAAGTTGTTCTTTTTTAGATACTGTTTAAATTTATAATTCTTATTTTTATAATATTGTAAATAACTAAGCTTCGTATTCCCTGTTGTAATAATAGAATATTCAGGCAATGCAAATGCTACAACTACTATTCCATATCTATTTGTTTCAATAGCATTTACAATTTTATCTGCATCATATCCATTCCAGTGCTGAATATTTTTACCTTTTGGTTTTGGAACCCAATTAATCAATGACCTTACCATTGGACCATCTTTAATACCTGCACGTATTAGAACACGTGATGGTTTGCTTAAGTTATAAATTGTTTTACCATCAAGTGTTATTTTAGTTTTTAAACTAGTTTCTATCTCTCCACCACTATATAAACGTGGATCTATAGTAGTTGTTGCCTGTTTATTTATTGCTTTTAATACAACAACATATGCTTCATCAGGAACAATAGTGCCCGTACTATCTTTACCATCCCAAATTAATGAATGTTTACCTTTTTTAAGCTCTTTAGCTGAGCTTATTGTTCGTATTTTATTACCGTCAGGAGTATATAAATCAACAATAACTTTTGCATTTACACTTATTTTAAATGGTATATTAAAACTTTGTTTCCTTGTAGGAGAAAATTCACTTTTACTATAACTATTAAACGAAATTATATCTTTACCTAATAAAGAACTTGTTATTAACAATACCAACACAATTATTTTACTTAAACTAATTTTCATCTTTGAACCTTTAAACTTCTAATTTTTTTATATTCTTTTGGCAATTTTAACTCAGTTAATTTATTATTTTTATTTATTTTCATTAACATATTTTTATTGCCATCTTTTCTTATAAATATCACATCACCTTTTTTTGTAGGCATCGGATACCCATCTGTTACTTCTCCATCAGTAAGTTGTGTATATTTGTTATTATTTAAATCCATTTTCCAAATATGATAAAATCCATTCTTATTTGATGAAAAATAAATATTTTTTTGATCACTATCTACACTTGGCTGATGAGAAATACTATTTGTCAATGTTAACTGATAAGCATCCCCAGATAATATATGCTTGTACCATATTTCTTGAATAATTTTGCCACAGTCCTCAACACAACTTACATTTGAATAATATAAATTAGTATCATTTAAAATATATGGCTCCAATTGTGTTGATCTTTGTGAAACTATAGTCTTAATATTTTTACTTTTTAAATTATAAGATATTATATTTGTATTTATACTATTACCATCTATAAGTTTTATCATTATTACATTTTTTCCTGATGATGTAAACATCGGTTGTGTGTAAGCATCAATATTAGATGACAGAACAATACTTTCACTATCTTTATCTTTTAAACGCAATGTTTTATCTGATGCAATGTAGATAATCTGTTGATTAATAAAATCATAATCAAAAGTTCTTGGTTCAAGTTCAGTTTCAATAATTTTAAATAACTTATCTTCATAAACTACTATTTTCCATTCATCTTTAATAAAAGCAGATAAAACTAATCCAGTATCTTTTCCATAAAGAGATAAGCTAAAAATTAAAAATATTAAGTATTTCATTTTTTAATATCACAGTATTTATCAATATATGTAAAAGCTTTTTCTAAAGACTGTATCCCTGATTCTTTTGGAAATAGTTTAACTATTCCTTCTTCAAAACGAAATGAGTTCATATCTTCATGTTTACGCCATGGAGTCATTTCCAAAATTCTTATTACAGGTTTTAGCTTATCTATACATAAATCATTTATATTATAAATTCTTACTGCAGCTTCAAATGCAGTAAATCTAGAACTTCTTCTCATTTTAGAGTTAGATGTATTAATAGCATACTCCTTATCTATTTTTTGTGGCTTAGGTACAGTAGAAAAAACTGCATTTTTATCTACATAACGTTTTATTAGCCATGCTACAAATATTGAGTCGGTTTCCCAAGGTACATATGATTTATAATGCCTGTCTTCTGCATATATTAAGTTAATGGATAAAATTAAAATTATAAATATTTTCATAATAATAACCCCACCCATTGCTTTGTCCATTTGTCTTGAGGATTATTTTTTATTTCCATCCATGTTCCTTTTTGAATAATTTTCCCTTTATTGACTACTAATATTATTGTTCTTTCATCTTTTATTCCTAAGTAATGGTGTGTTGTTTTTATTAAAGTAAACTTTTGTATACTTTGTTGTAAATTTATCATCTCTAAAAGTTCATTTGCTAATACAGAATCAATATTTGCAAATGGTTCATCTAAAAATAAATATTTTGGTTTAGAACAAAGTGCTCTTGCTAAAGCTAAGCGTTGTCTTTCACCTCCTGATAATTCATTTGGCTTACTCTTTCTTTTATGCCCTAATCCCACAAGATCTAACCATTGTAAATTATCCTCCTTAATTGATTTTCCTTTTGTTATAGTAAATGAAATATGTTCTTGAGCTGTTAAATGTGACCATAAGCCTAATTCTTGAGTTAATAGCATAATTGATATATTCTTTAAATTTTTATCATTATATCCATTTATTGATATTCCATCAATAGTTAATTTACCATATACTTCTTCTTCTAAAGAACAAAGAGCACGAAGAAGGGTTGTTTTACCACTTCCAGAAGGACCGACAATAAAAATACGCTCACCTTCATTTATTTCTAATTTATCTACTTCTAAATTGTAATCTTTGTATTTGTTAAATTTATATTTACTTAGTAAAATCATATTTTATCCTTAATAGCAATCCAATTGCAGAAATCAATAATAAGATTAGACACATTTGCAAAAGGGAAAGAAATGCAACAGAAGAAAAGTCTCCATAATGCATAAGATTATACATCTTTACAATTATTGTTTCTTCTCCTGGCGGAATAAGTAAAATAGTTGAAGATAGTTCATTTAAAGAAAATATTGTTAAGATAATTGTTATTAAAAACCATTTTGTCCATTCCAAAGGTATAGTTATATATTTAAAAAAAAATATTGTTTTTACATCATATAATTTAAAAAATGGAACAGTGGATTGTCCTATACTAAAAATAAATAATAATATTATAGCAATTGGTAATGTCTTAATAAGATATGCAAAAATAATCAATGTGTAGCCAATTGAAATATTATATTCATTTAAATAAATAGATAACTCTATCAGACTTAATGAACTCAATGAAGACGGCATTAGCCAATAAACTAATAAAGGAAAAATTTGTAATATTTTAATATATTTAGAACTTTTCTTACAAATATACGGATAAATTATTATGGCAATTACTGTTCCGAGAATTCCAACAAAAAATGAAAGTAAAAATGAATTCTTTAAAGAATTAATATTATCAATAAAAAGTTCTAAAATATCTACATTTATAAGTTCAATTATAAGTAATAGGCTTAAAGATATAACTAATAAACTTAGTAATATAAAAATGAATAGTGAATAATTTTTATATTTGAATAAGATACATGATAGTGAGTTAGTAAATTCTACTTGATTTTGTACCATATTAACTAACACTATTAAAGTACCAAAACTCATTAATACAAAAGGTATAGTCATAAAACTAATCTCTTTTATATTTTCCATTATTACAATACGACTCAAGAATTCTTCTGCATATGTTCTATATCCTAAAAAGGATGGCACTTCTTCTTGGATAAAAGTTAACATAAATAAAATTATAAATACACTTATTATGGGTTTATATAATTGAGGAATAATAATATATTTTAATGTATTTCTTAATGTTGTAATCATCATTGCTGTTTTTATAGACAAAATATTAAATCTTGAAAAATAAAAAATAAAAATTATTGTTGATAAAGGAGAAAGTTGCAAACTTAAAACAGATAAGGATTGTGCATATACACTCAATTGGCTAAACCAAGTAAGTTTAGTTAATGATGTAAGATAAATTATTGGGGAAATAGAAAAAAGTACTAAATGAAGTAAAATAAATATATGCCTTTGCCATAATTGATTAAATGAAAAGAAAGCAAAAGAACTAAATAATGCGAAACATACACTAGCAAAACTAACACCAAAAGAAAGGATAAATGAGTTGTAAAATTTACTAAAAAATTGATTTGTTATAAAATATTCTAATGCTTTTGGATTCTCATATATTCCATTTATAATTTGTAATATAAGAAAAAATAATGGCATAAAAAAAATTATCACAAAAGGAAAAACTAAAATTTGTTTTTTCATTCTAAGTAACTACGCATTATTTTGATACTAGGCTTTAATCCTTTAATAATATCTTCACCAGACAATGTCCATAATTTTGGCTGTTCAATTTCTTTATCAATTTTTAAAAGTGGAAATTGTACGGCATTCATATCAATTAATTGTTGTTCTACTTTTACTGTTGAAATATAATTTTGTAAGATTTGACCATTTTTATAATTAGGAGAACCTTTAATAAGTGAAATTGTCTGATGAATACCAAATACCCCTTTTTTATTCTGATCGTAATATATTATTTTAATAGGAAGACCCTGTTTTATTCCTATTAACGCATCATCTGTATCTACTAAGCCAATTGAATACCTACCATGACCTACTGCATCTTTTACTACTGAATTTCCAGATAACAATGCAATATTATTCTTTTTTAATGCTTTTATAAAGTCTAAAAACTTTTTTTCTCCAAATTTTGCATATAGTGCTGCAAAGTGAGTTGATGCAGTCCCATAATATGGAGAGCACATGGCAACTTTGCCTTTATATTTATGATCGATTAGGTCATACAAAGAATTAGGGTAATTTTCACTTTTAACTAAATTAGTATTAACGATTAATACGCGACCTCTAAGACCAATCTTTTTTAAATATTTATTTATTTTAGAATTATCTTTCCTTAATACATTAGCTTTTAATAAACGTTCTGTGCGTAAGAACTCAGAATTCCAAAATACATCTGCTAGTGGAGATTTCTTTTCTGCTAAAAGACGTTTTTCTAATCCAACTGCTTTTGATGATTCTGTATCATAAACTGCTTTTACTGTAATACCTGTATCATATTCAAATTGCTTTAAAATTTTTGATGAAAAAACTTGATCAACTGAAACATATACTACTACAATATTATCATCTTTGTCAGAATTTGAACAAGAAGTAAATATGATTACAATGATAAAAAGCAAAAGAATTTTTGATAAACTATACATATATTAGTATTTCCTATATTTTTAATTGTATTTTAATCTATTAATATTAAAATACAATTAATTCCACTATTTGTTATTGTTTTTGGCTTAATGAAATAAATATAGATTTATATCATATCTAAGAAAGATTGATATTATATTAATATAGTTTGATATTGTAATTAAGTCTTTTGCTTCCATATTATAAAAGCTTTTAAATTTTAAAATATTTTAATAAATATTTCAATTATAGATAGTTGTTTTAATAGTATTAATTTATACTACTTTTACTTCTTTCTCTACTAGACTATTTAACTCTTCCATAATTTTTTGTATTACCTTAAGATATCCTGTATCTTCGAAAATCAGTTCTAAGTTATTTTTTGTATTTTCTTTCAAGATATCTTTTATATTTTTATAAAAATTATTTATAAATTCATTCTCAAGTTTATCATCATATAAAAAGTTAATTTCTTCAAAATCTCTAGCATACCAAATTATAGGATATCTTCTATCTCTCCAAATTCCTTTTAACTTTTCATAACCTACAATTTTAATATTATTTACAATTGTCTTATCTGTGGTACTACTTGTTAGTAAGAAATAAGCAAGTTTTGCTCCAAGTGTAATTGTACCAGGAGTTGAGAATTTAGAAATTCTAAATCCTACATCAATCTCATGCCCTAAGAAATCAATTTCAGATGAATGATTGATTATATTTTGTTTAATTCTTTTATATCTTTCTTCGCCTTTAGTTATTAAAGATGGCTCAGTTGAAGATTCAGAAATTTTTTGCAGTACATCAGTATACTTTACAAGTTCCGCTTCAAGCTCCTCAAATTCTTGTAATACAAATTTATTTTTTTCTTTAATAAGATAGTTGTTAGCATTATGAATACATTTAATACTGCTAGAATGCTCTTTTTTTTCATTAACTATACAATCATCACAATGATGAACATCAGCAATCCACAATGTTGCTTTTGCTCTTAGTGGACTACAAAACCTAGTTCTATTTATTCCTTTTATTTTAATATTATTCCATGCGTTAATTGTATTCTGAGATTCCTCTAGAAGATTATAAATTTGATTATTTTCTGTTATTCTACAATATAGTAAAACTTCATCTCCTATTTTTTTCCATTCATGTATTGTATATGTAGATGAAAAATCTGTAGACATTTTATCATTAATAAATATATAGAAGTCACAAAATAAGCGTAACCAACTATCATGATTGTGATTTTTATATTTTGTTCCATTTTCTAAGTCAAAAGACATAAATAGATAAATATCTTCTGTATTAGAAGGGCTTGATTTTGCAGTTTTATCCTGAATATTAAAATTTATAGTACTAGCTAAAAAGTTATCTTTTTGAATATCTTCTTCTTTTATTGTTTCTAGGTTATTATTTAACATATCCTAACTTTATTGCCCTTGCTCTTAGAGAGTTTTTATGTATTTTTTCTTCCTTCGACATATTGTCAAAATCAATAAATCCACCATCTTTAATATATTTTCTTTCTGATAATAGTAATTTTAATATATTATTTGGAAGGATAAAATGTTCGGCAAATAGGTCTGCTTCAACTTCTTTTTCTAAGTTTGTACCTCTACTCATAATGGAATCTTCAAATTTAAGAGTTATTTTATTATTTTCAGTAGATTTTGCTTCTGAAGGAATATCAAGATGTAATAATAGATGTGATAATTCATGCGCTAAAAGTCTCTTCCTATTAGCTTCATCATCCTTATAAAAGTTATTTATTATTATAGAAAAACTGTCAATTTTAGGTTCCTTAGGTATGCTTATATCTACAATAGCTTCAATTTTACCATCACAACCTATGTCTAATTGCTCATATGTTATTTGCCCGCCAAAAGATATTATTGCTTCTTCAATAATATTAATAGTTAATGCACCATTTTCTTTTTTATCTTTATTTAAATGATTATAAAATTCATTTGCTAAAATTACTGGATTACTCATATTAATTTCCTTGTTGTTTAGAATATATATTCTTTGATTTGGATAGACTTTTTATAGTCGTATAAGTTATAATTTTATACATTAAAATATTAGTTATAAATCTAAAAAAATGAAAAAACTGATATATGATGTACATTCTTTTACCCTTTTAACTATTATACAATAATATTAATAACTACTAATATAAAAGTATATCATAAAATATACCTTACATAATCAAATTAGTAACAATATATATAAATTTTAAGCTTATCCCAAGTTTAAATATAATTTTAATTTTAAAAAAAAAGAAAAAGATACAATTTGTATAATATAAATATTAAATTATGCTATAATTTTGAAAGAATGATATTGGGGAGATGTAAAATGAGTTTAGAATATTTACAACTTAAACAAAGAAAAATCATAAAAAACTACCGCTCCATTACAGGTCATATCCCAAGTATTAAAAATAATAAATCAATAGCATTTGAATCAAAACTTGAAAACACTTGCTTCTTAACTTTAGAATTTGATAATGATATTCTCTCTTATCAAGAACAACCTCAATTTGAAATCATATTTAATAATAGAAAATCAACTTATAGTGCAGATTGCTATATCCAAAGACCTAAAGGCTCTCAAAAAAGAGATGCTATTATTGAAGTAAAATATACAACTGAAATAGAAAAAGATAAAGAATACTTTGAAAGAAGATTTAAAGCTATTGAAGAAGCTACAGAAAAATTAGATTTAGATTTTATAGTTTTTACAGAGGAAACTTATCCTCAACAATACATTGATAATATTCATTTTTTATATAGATATAGAACTCAAGATAGAGAAACTAAATATGATGAACAAATTCTTAATAAATTACAAAATACAACAATGAAAGCAAAAGATTTAGCACAATCAATTAGTAAAAGTCCAATGGAATATAATGTAATCGCAAATGCTATTTGGG
>Ga0164318_10006300_pt1 | contig 11488 bp, 11 predicted proteins | sample GuaBasSedimGuay9_FD_113734 | JGI IMG/M metagenome (GOLD analysis project Ga0164318, IMG submission 113734) | Subseafloor sediment microbial communities from Guaymas Basin, Gulf of California, Mexico - Guay9, Core 4571-4, 0-3 cm | ecosystem: Environmental > Aquatic > Marine > Hydrothermal vents... | reverse complement strand
TTAGAAGCACAATTAAAAGAGAGTGAACAAAGATATCGTAGTCTCTTTGAAAATTCTGGCACAGCTACCGTGATCATTGAAGAAGATACAACAATTTCTATGGCAAATGCAGAATTTGAGAAGTTAAGTGGATACTCAAAAGAAGAAATAGAAGGAAAGAAGAGTTGGACAGAATTTGTGTACAAAAAAGACCTTGAAAGGATGAAAAAGTATCATATTAAAAGAAGAGAAGATGAAGAAAGTATACCAAGAAAATATGAATTTAGCTTTGTTGATAAAAATGGAAATATAAAGGAAATATTTTTAACAGCAGGTATTATTTCTGGAACTAAAAAAAGTATTGCATCTTTAATGGACATCACCCATATTAAATTAATTGAGAAAGAACTGAAAGAAAGCGAGGCACGAACCAGAGCCATTCTAAACGCGATTCCAGATCTAATATTCCAAATCAGTAAGGAAGGCAGATTTATTAGCTACAAAGGGAATAAAAAAGTATTGTATACGAAGGAAAATTTTTTAGGTAAAAAGGTTTTTGAGGTTTTACCCTTAGAGATAGCCAGCTTGGCTATGCAATATATTGAGAAAGCTTTGAGAAGTGGAAAAGTTCAAACCTTTGAGTATCAACTTCCAATCAAAGGTGAATTACATGATTACGAATCTCGAATGGTCGCGATCAATAAAGATGAAGTCATAGCTATAATACGTGATATTACCTTTAGCAAAAAAACAGAAAAAGCATTAAAAGAAAGTGAGGAGCGATTTAGAACCTTAGTAGAAGATGCACCTTTTGGAATATCCATCTTAAGAGCTGATAGAAGCTTTGAATATCTCAATCCAAAATTTACGGAGATTTTCGGATATACCATTAATGATATCCCTAATAAGGATATATGGTTTAAAAAGGCCTATCCTAACGAAAAGTATAGAAAAAAAGTCTTATCTGTATGGAAGGAGGATTTTTTTGATAATTTAAAAGTTGGTGAAATCAAACCAAGAGTTTTTACAGTAAGGTGTAAAGATGAAAAAGATAAAATTATCCATTTTAGAGGTGTGTTGTTAAAAGATGGAAAGCAATTGCTTACGTATCAAGATATAACAGCACAAAAAAAAGCTGAAGAAGCTTTGCGAGAAAGTGAGGAACGGTTTCGTGCGATTTTTGAGACAGCTAAAGATTGCATTTTTATAAAGGATAAAAATCTAAGGTTTGTACTTGTTAATCCTTTTATGGAACAACTCTTTGGAATTTCTCTCGCAGAATTTAGAAAAAAGAAAGAAGAGGAACTCTTTGGTGAGAAAGTAGCAAAACATGTTAAGGACGTTGACATTCGTGTCCTAAACGGTAAAATCATAGAGGAAGAGTATACTAAAACTATCCAAGGAGTTCCTAAGGTATTGCATATTATAAAAGTCCCGATGCGCGATAAATCAGGAGAAATTACAGGACTTTGTGGCATTGCAAGGGATGTAACCAAATTAAAACGTCTTGAATCACAGCTTTTACAAGCTCAAAAGATGGAAGCTATAGGAACATTAGCAGGAGGTATTGCTCACGACTTTAATAATCTCCTTATGGGTATCCAAGGGAATGCTTCTTTGATGCTCTTAAATATTGATCCAAGCCATCCTCATTATGAAAGATTAAAAAATATCGAGAAATATGTCCAAAGTGGCTCAGAACTTACTAAACAACTGTTAGGTTTTGCAACGGGTGGAAAATATGAAGTTAAACCAATTAATATAAATGCGCTAATTGATAAGAGTTCAGAATTGTTTGGTCGCACAAAAAAGGAGATCAAGATTTATAAAAAATTTCAGCAAGATATCTGGAGAGTTGAAGTAGACGAAGGTCAGATTCATCAAGTATTATTAAATCTTTATGTAAATGCCTGGCAATCTATGCCAGGAGGAGGGGAACTCTATCTTCAAACAGAAAAAGTTACACTTGACGAAAAATATGCCGAGGCATATCATGTTGAACCAGGGAAATATGTAAAGATTTCTGTAACTGATACAGGTGTTGGTATGGATGAAACAACTCGGCAAAGAATTTTTGAACCATTCTTTACGACCAAGAAAATGGGCAGAGGAACAGGCTTAGGTTTAGCATCTGCCTATGGGATCATAAAGAATCATGGGGGTATCATAAATGTTTACAGTGAACCAGGCAAAGGGGCCAGTTTTAATATCTATCTGCCAGCATCACAAAAGGATATTGTAAAAGAAAAGAAATTTAAAGAAAAATTCTTAAAAGGCTCAGGAACTATTCTTCTTATTGATGATGAGGAGATGATCATTGAAATTGGAGAAGAGTTCTTAAAAATATTGGGTTATAAAGTCTTAGTTGCCAAAAATGGAGAAGAAGCTATAGAAATCTATAAAAAAAATAAGGATAAGATTGATATGGTTATTTTGGATATGATTATGCCAGTTATAAGTGGCAGCGAAACCTATGACAGGCTCAAAAATATCAACCCAAATATTAAGGTACTTCTCTCTAGTGGATATAGTATAAATGGCCAGGCAAACGAGATATTAAAAAAAGGCTGTAGCGGTTTTATTCAAAAGCCTTTTACATTAGAAAAGTTATCTCAAAGTATAAACAAGATCCTGAATAACTAATATCAAGAAGTTATAATATCCTCATGAAAATATAAATTTCTTGACTTCATTATGAAAAATAGATAATACCAATAAATAATAATTACCAAAATATCAAAGTTTGTAGGATAAAAAAACTAAAAAGGGAAGAAATGTTTGAAATAAAGGTTATTGAATATTTTTCAGCAGCACATTTTTTACAGAACTATCATGGCAAATGCGAAAATATACATGGACATAACTGGAAAGTGGAAGTTGCTGTTCGTTCAGCCCTTTTGAATGAGGGTGGAATGGTAATGGATTTTAAAATTTTAAAACAAGAACTAAAAAAAGTTTTATCCACCCTGGACCATAAATCCCTAAATGAACTTGAATATTTTTCTAAAATAGAACCATCCTCTGAGAATATTGCATATTTTATTTTTAATCAACTCAAAGAAAAAATAAACTCATATGGATTCCAATTAAAATATGTAAGCGCATGGGAATCAGAAAATAGTTGCGCGCTATATTATGAGGAGTAATCTTTAAATGATCGATGTGCAGAATCAATTTGATGAAAGAAACATAAAAATTGACAAAGTAGGGGTAAAAAAAATCAGGTATCCAATCACCGTGCTGGACAAAAGCAAAGGTATCCAACATACTGTAGCCAATGTTAATATGTATGTTGACCTCCCTCATCACTTTAAGGGAACACATATGAGCCGATTTATAGAGATACTTAATAAATATAGAGGTAATATTGCATTAAAGAATCTTTCAAGCATCCTAAAAGAAATGAAGAAAAGGCTTAATGCAAAATCTGCTTATATAGAGATAGAATTTCCTTACTTTGTTGAAAAAGAAGCTCCCGTAACAAAAGCAACCGGCCTTATGGAATATATATGTAGGTTTTGCGGAATAAGTAATGAGGGACATAAAGATGATTTTTATGTAAGTATTCGTGTTCCTATAACTACTGTCTGCCCTTGCTCAAAGGAGATAAGCAACTATGGAGCTCATAATCAACGATCCATTGTAACCGTCCATTTAAGATTTAAAAAATTTATATGGCTCGAAGATATTATACATATAATTGAATCATCAGCAAGTTGCGACATCTTTTCTATTTTAAAAAGGCCAGATGAAAAATATGTAACAGAAAAAGCTTATGAAAATCCAATGTTTGCCGAGGATATTGTTCGGGAGGTCGCAAAAAATTTATCATTTGATTCAAATATTACCTGGTTTATAGTCGAGACCGAAAACTTTGAAAGTATACATAATCATAGCGCTTATGCATATGTTGAAAAAGGTTCTCCACCAAAAGGATGGCGGCCATGGCAATAAAAATCATAAAAAATAAGTAATTTTCTCTTTATTTTTAGACTGACAAAGCCAACCTAAACTTGATTACTCTGTTTTTATTTCGCGGGCTAATTAAAAGAAACTTAGGTGCAAAAACTTCCTATTTCTAAAATCAGCTTTTCTTTTAATTTCATCCCTATAGATCTCCCTATTGAAGAAAAAGATTTAACCGAATTATTCAAAAAAGGTTCAACAATGTTTACCTTAACCGAGGAAGTGAGCGCCTTAAATTTTTCTTTACTAAGGGTTCAGAATGACAACTCAATAGCTTCTCTTTATATTAAACCTGGTGTAGCAGGAATTGAAAATTTTATCCCATCAATAGGTTTTGAAATGGAACTTAAAAGAATGGAAGAGTTTTTTAAATATTATTTTTTAATAAATAATATAAAGATGATCTCATCTTGCCAAATCGATATAGAATCTTCTTGTCAAGCAACATTTACTGGAAGTATACGCAACCTTATAAAAGGAACTAATCTTATATTTCCTGAAGGATATCTTTTTAGAGAATTGAAAAGAAAATCCCATCTAAAATTAGGTGTAAAGCTATCTTTCAGTATTTCAAAGACTTTTTATAAAATTTATGTTGAACCACATCCTAAAAATGGAAACTTAAATCTTGTCCGCTTTTCCTCAAAATCAGATAATCCCTTTCCAATGGAAAGGGCTATGAAAGAGATAAAAGAGCAAATTGATTTTTTTGCAAAACATATACCTCCAATTTTACCCTAAACTTTTAGAAGATTTGACTACACCCTTTATTTTTGATATAAGTAAGTTCAAAGGAAATCTTTTATAAGGAAGTAAAATTTTTATCAGGGAGAGATTATATGTTTGGTTTAGGAATGGGAGAACTAGTACTGATTTTAGTAATAGTACTAGTAATTTTTGGTGCTGGCAGACTTCCTGAGGTTGGATCAGCATTAGGAAAGGGAATTAGAAATTTTCGCAAAGCCACCAAAGAGCCCCCAGAGATAGAAGTGAAAGAAGAAGAAGATAAAAAGCCAATAGAAGAAAAGAAAGAATAGATTTTTTATAAAAAATTTTTTAAATTGGTTTTCTATTAGCAATGGAGCATATTGTTTTTATTGGAATGGGCTCTAATAAAGGGGATAAAATATCTAATTTAAGAAAAGCTTTAACTGAATTAAATAAATCTCCAAAAATAGATATAGAAAAGATTTCAAGCTGGTATAGAACCGCACCAAAAGGTTATGTTTATCAAAGCTGGTTTATCAATGGAGCCATACAAATCAAAACCGCTTTTTCTGTCTATGACCTCCTTAAGTTTCTAAAAAATTTAGAATATAAGATGGGCAGGCGAACCTCTTTTAAGAATGCCCCAAGATTAATCGATCTTGACATCCTTTTTTATGATGATAAGGTTATAAATGAAGCTGAGATTTCAGTTCCTCATCCAAGAATTCCTAAAAGAGCGTTTGTTTTAGTCCCTTTAGCTGAAATAAATCCTGAATTAATTCATCCAGTAACAGGAAAAAGAATTGTCCAGCTTATTAATGAGCTCCCAGATAAAGAACTGAATAATATTCTTCCTTTTTAAATAAGAGGTTTTATGTTACGCTATATCATTTTTATACTTCTTTTTTATCTTTTTTACAAACTTCTTCGTTCTATTCTTTCTTCAAGTTCATCTAAAAAGGATCTTAATAAAAAACCTGCAATAACCGAGGAGATGGTTCAAGATCCAAATTGTCATACTTTTATCCCAAAAAGCAGCGCATACAAAAAAAGGATTAATGGAAAAACTGAATATTTTTGTTCTAAAGAATGCTTTGAAAACTATAAAAAGAAAATAAAGGGGTAGTCGTTGGAAGGCTGGATGGGGAAAATTTTATGGGTGGATCTCTCTAAACAATCCTTTCAAATAAAACCATTAGATAAAAATATAATCAGAGACTTTATAGGTGGAAGAGGTTCAGGAGTAAAAATCTTATATGACCACCTAAAAAAAGGAACAGATCCCTTCTCAGAAAAAAATCTTCTTATCTTTGCAACAGGACCATTAACAGGGACACCTGTTCCAATGTCCGGTAGATTTTCCGCTATTACCCTATCTCCTTTAACAAAAACAATTCTTGATTCAAATTGCGGCGGAAATTTTGGCCTTCAACTCAAACATGCTGGATTTGATATGCTGGTAATAGAAGGAAAAGCAAAAAAAATTATATATCTTGCTATCACTCCTGATAGTATCAAATTTGAAAATGCAGAAGATTTAAAAGGAAAAACAACAATTGAAACACGAAACATAATAGAAAAAAAAGAAAAGAAAAAAGGAAGCGTTGTTACAATAGGGCCTGCTGGTGAAAATAAAGTAAGATTTGCTTCTGCTGAAAATGATGGCAGATTTTTAGGTAGAGGTGGCATAGGAGCTGTAATGGGCTCTAAGAACTTAAAAGCAATCTATGCTAAAGGTGATAAAAAAATAAAGGTTGCTGACCCAAAATCATTAGAATTCTTTATTTATGAATCAAGAAAATGGTTAAAAGCAAACCCTATTACATCGACTGGTTTGCCTAAATTCGGTACAGCAGTACTTATGAATATCGTTCATGAGGCAGGGATATTGCCAATAAACAATTTTAAGAGCAATCAATTTGCTTCTGCCTCTGATCTTTCAGGGGAAGAGGTTACTGAAAAACTTTTTATTAAAAAAAGGGCATGTTATCGATGCCCTGTTGCTTGTGGTAGAATTACAAAAACATCAAGCAAACAGGGTGAAGGGCCAGAATTTGAGACCCTTTGGTCATTAGGGGCACTATTAGGTATAAACGATATCTCTTGGGTGGCAGAAACAGGTTATTTATGTAATGAATTAGGACTTGATACTATATCCGCAGGATCAACCATAGCTTGTGCAATGGAGATGGAGGAAAAAGGTTTTATCTCTGTTGGACTTAAATTCGGAAAAAAAGAAAATATCCATAAGGTTTTAAAAGATATTGCTTTTAGAGAAAATATTGGTAATGAAATGGCTGAAGGAAGCCTTCTTTTTAGCAGAAAATTTGGCACTGGAAATGAAAGTATATCAGTAAAAGGATTAGAATTACCAGCCTATGATCCCAGATCTGCACATGGAATGGCTTTAGCATATGTTACTTCTAATAGAGGTGGCTGCCATTTAAGAGCATATATGATTGCTCCTGAGTTGCTTGGCATACCCAAAAAAATCGACAGATTTTCTGATAATGGTAAGGCAGGTCTTGTTGCGGTTATGCAAGATTCAGCAGCAGCGTCTGACTCCTTAATCATCTGTAGGTTTGCATCTTTTGCTATATCTGATGAGTATTTTTCAAGACTTTTAAGTGCGGTTACAGGAGAAGATATATCAACAATGAATTTTCGTCTTATTGGGGAAAGGATTTTTAATCTGGAACGGCTATTTAATCTTAGGGAAGGATTCTCATTTAAAGATGATAACCTTCCTTCAAGGCTTATCTTAGAAAATTTAAACAAAAAAAGAAAAATTAATATAGATAAGATGTTAAATGAATATTATAGATTTAGAGGATGGGATGATAATGGAGTTCCAACATCTAAAAAATTGGAGATGTTAGGATTAAAATGAGTCTTTTAAAAGAGTTTTCAAGGATTGGAAGAGATCTTTTTTTATCAGGGCTTGTATCATCACATGGAGGTAATATAAGTATTAGGGCAGGTGATAAAATCATAATCACCCGAAGAGGCTCAATGCTTGCTCACCTAAACAAAGAAGATCTTATAGAAACAGGGCTTTATAAAGATGATAGTGGAATCATTATGGCATCAACTGAGATTATAGTTCATAGGGCTATATACTTTAACACATCTGCTTTAGCTATAGTTCACTCCCATCCACCAGCTGCTATTGCATTATCCCTTTTTATGGATGAAATTATCCCTATTGATTCAGAGGCTTCTTATCTTCTTCACAAAATCCCTGTTATAGCCACTAAAGAAACAATAGGTTCAAAAGATGTAGCAAATATAATCCCAGATTATCTACAAGAGTATAAAATAGTAATGCTTAGAGGTCATGGCGCTTTTTCTATTGGGGATATTTTGGAAGAAGCATATATGTTACATTCTACCTTAGAAAATGCGTGTAGAATCATCGCTTATGGGAAAATCTTTGGTAATGCCTTTAAAGAATATAGAAAAGATGGTAATAAATATACAAAATGGTAAATAATGAACAAGAGCCTCTTTGTTTAAAATAAAAAGATGGATAACAATACGAAATTAAGAGAGCTTAAATCTCAAATAAAGATCAACCCAGAAAAGGTCTCCATAGCTTTAGAGAACTTTATTAGAGAATATATGGAAAAATTAGAAAGGGAAGGGGTCATTTTTGGATTAAGTGGAGGAATAGATTCAGCAGTTGTTGCAACTTTATGTAAAAATAGCGTTGGAGAGGAAAAGTGTTTAGCCTTGATAATGCCAGAAAAAGATTCAAAAAAAGAACATATAGAAGATGCCATAAATTTTGCTAAAAAATTGAACATTGAAACAAAACTTATAAATATAACCCCTTATCTAAAAGAATTAGGAGTATATAAACTATTTAGCCTAAGCAAAATCCCTTTCTTTGGAAAATTAAAAGAGATGCTGTTAAAAAAAGCTTATAACTTTTATGAAAATAAAACAGGAGATAATCCCTTTTCAAGTAGTATTTTAGGTTTTAAAGGGAAACAATTTTCCTATTATTTAAAGAGAGGTAATGCCTATTATAGAATAAAACATAGGATAAGGATGGTATTACTTTATCTTTATGCTGAAGTTGAAAATAGGTTGGTAGCTGGAGCAGCAAATAAAAGTGAATATAAAATTGGTTTTTTTGTAAAACATGGATGCGATGATGCAGCCGATATTATGCCTATTATAAACTTATATAAAACACAAGTAAGGCAACTTGCTCAATATCTAAATATACCAGAAAGGATCATTAGCAAACCCCCTTCACCTGATATTATACCAGGCATTATTGATGAAGAAGCAATAGGGATACCATATAAGGAATTAGACATAATTTTATTAGCGTTGGAAAAAGGATTAAATGTTTCTGATATAGCCAAATTGCTTGAAATAGAAGGAGAAAAGGTTATATATATAAAAAATTTAATCCAAAAGTCAGAACATATGAGGAAAACTTATAAACCTAAAGATATTTTATCAAATGGTCGGGTATAACACCCGACCCTATGGATTTTAACACAAATTTTTTTACCTTAAATTAGCTCACACATAATTTTCAGTGTAAACTAATTGAAGAATTTTTAGATTCCCTATTTTTCTTTACCTATATAAGTAGTAGAACCTTTATTTGCTTCTAACTTCTTTTCCACTCTTGTCTTTCAAGGCTGGCTTTAATCTCCTCAACCGAAAGATCATCTACAAAGTCAAGTGGGAGTGCAAGCCGATATAAAATCCTTCCTCTTTCAATAAATCTATATTCATAACGCATATGCATTACATATTTATATTCAATATTATAATTTGGATATTCTGACTTAAAATATTCTAATAGTGCTTTTGCTTTTTCTTTATCTTCAACCGCCATTTTTACCTCCTATTATATTCATTTTATTGTATCTTTAAAATTTTTAAACCTCTAAACCTTTGAATCCAAAGCATCTCGCACTATACGAGCAAGAGTAATAGTAGTGTATGGTTTTTGAATTAAAGAAAAAACCTTTACCTCTTTCACCTCCTTCATAGCTTCATCTAATGAATTTTCTATTGAAAGAATAACTTTTAAATTTGGTTTTAATCTCCTAAAATTGTTAATTAAATCACTAAATGAAAATGATGAGATATTAAAATCCAGCACAGCCAGAGCTATATCATTTTTTTTCTCTAAAAATCTTGTAAGAGCCTCTTCACCAGAAGCGGTTACTATCTGATAACCAAATGTATTTAAATTTGTTTCGCAATAATCTCTCATCACTTTATCATCATCTACAATAAATATTGTTTCATTTCCCCCTTTAATTGATAAACCTTTTAAATCTTCAACCCTTGGCATTCTTTGACCAGCAACAAGTTGAGGGAGTTCTTTAGGCAACTCTACTTTAGTTCTATCTATGTCTATTGAACCTCTATATTTGCGATCAAAACATAAAAAATAATGTCTACCCCGAAACATAGAACATTCACGGCACAATTTGCCAGAAAAAGGGCATATCATCTTTTTCTTTGCCATTTAAAATCGCCTTCTTTCCTTATTTTTTCCCTTTTTGAGGGTTTAAATCTAAAAGTAAAGTATCAACTTCAAAATCAAAAGTCAATAGAAAGAAGCTTTTTAAAAGATCTTTTTAAATTTAAATATACTAATAATATTAAATACTTAAAAAAAATTGACAATTTAAAAATGCCTATTAAAAATTAAAAACAAACAAAAAATTAAAATCCTGTTATATTTTATTTAATAATTGATAGATATTTTTATTAAAACCAATTTATCTTATAGTTTAAAATCATTATGAAAAACTTTATATTTTGTTCAATAAGGAAATAAACTAACCAGAAAGTACTTCTAAGAGCCTATCTGTTGTTAAATTTGAGATATGTACATATTTTCCATCCATTGCTCTTGCTAATTCCCTTGCATATCCAAAAGAGAGATGGTTTTCCTCTGTATCAACAAAAATAGAAGAGATCTTTTCCTTTTTTATCATACTTGCTATATCCTCTGCCATTTGAATCGGATCAACACCTGTTGGGCTATTAGCCTTACCATCAGAAATAACAACCATAAGAGGATGAAAATTAGGATTTTTATTCCTTTCAATTAAAAGCAATTCAAGACCCTTCTTAAGCCCCAAAGCAAGAGGAGTTTTCCCACCTGTTGGTATGTCTCTAAGTTTCTTTATTGCAAGGGTTACACTGCTTGTTAATGGTAATACTGTTTCAGCCTTCTCCCCTCTAAATACTACCATCCCCACTCTATCTCTTTTTTGATACGAATCATTAAGCATAGCTAAAATAGCAGCTTTAGTCTGAATCATCTGATTTTTTATGCCCATTGAACCACTTCCATCAACTACAAAAACAATTGAATTTGAAGCCTTTATCTCTTTTACCTTTTCCCTTAGGTCTGATTTCTTTAAAATTAGAGGTCCATTTAATCTGCCCCTTTTTTTCTGAAAAGGAGCAGCAAAACGTAAAGTAGCATCAATTGATAACTCTCTTATTTTCCCTTTTGGAATCCTATTAGTTACATAAAAACCTCTTTCTCCTTGAGTGGTTATCTGCCTCCTTCTCCCTAAAAAAGATGTAATTGTTTTTCTTTTTGATCTTTTCAAAGGAAATCCTTTAAAAACAGTAGGGTCTCCAACTGGGTAAGAGATCCATTTGATCTCACTCATATCTTTACCAGATGAGGGTTTTGGATTATTATATTTTGTATCCTTTGGTTCTTCTATATAATTACTCTTCTCAAGCTTTTTTAGTACCTCTTCAACATTTCTTTTAGTATCTTCTGAAGAAAGTGGGTTGATTATCCTATGAGCAAATACAAAAGGAGCAATCTCTA
>Ga0164318_10006299_pt1 | contig 11489 bp, 13 predicted proteins | sample GuaBasSedimGuay9_FD_113734 | JGI IMG/M metagenome (GOLD analysis project Ga0164318, IMG submission 113734) | Subseafloor sediment microbial communities from Guaymas Basin, Gulf of California, Mexico - Guay9, Core 4571-4, 0-3 cm | ecosystem: Environmental > Aquatic > Marine > Hydrothermal vents... | reverse complement strand
TCATTTTTACTTATATCATTTTTATTGATAGTTTCGTATTTTTTCTCTTTTTCATTTGCTACTGTAATTTTAATATTTTCTTTTTCAACTGTAATATCAAATAATTCCACTTGGTTTCTAATTTGTTTATAATTTTTATAATTTATTGCTTGAGCAGAAAAACTTATTAAGCAGAGAGTGAAACAAATAAATATCAGTTGAGGATATTTTCTGAAAATAATGTCACTAAACATATAAAACCTCCATTTTGAATTTTCGGCAATAAAAAAAATATATCAATAAATTCATTAGAATTTTGCGCTATTTAATTTACATTTTTTTTCTGAACCGATTGTTATAATCTGCCAGAGCTTGGATATGTGATTCAAATGCTATCTTTTCTGGTAAATCGTCCAGATGAAAAAATTTTACTTCCAAAGCATCATCTGCCGCAGTTAGTTCACCACCTATTCTATCACAAATATAAAGAATCAGAATTGCGTTTGTTCGAGGATCATCGTTACCGGAATAAATATCAAATAAAGAATTTATTTTAACATCAAGTCCTGTTTCTTCTTTTAATTCCCTGATGCAGGTTTGTGAGGGGTGTTCGTTCCATTCCATAAAGCCTGCCGGAAAACACCACCAATTCAATTTAGGCGGGTGAGCTCTTTTGACCAGTAAAATTTTATCATTTTCTACTATAATCGCTCCTGCAGAGGGAACAGGGTTTTGATAAAAAATATAGTCACATGATTTAGAACTACATTTCAATCTATCTTTACCATCGTGATGTTCACTTATTAGTTTATTGGAACAATATGGGCAAAACTTAAATCCACAGTTTTCATCTTTGCGTTTAAATAGTTTTTCAGTATTAAAGTTATTATGATTACTGCTCATTTTTAATTATACTCCTCATTTTCAAGGAAATTATAGTGGTGTCATCTTGAGGTGGATCTGAAGGATCATGTTCTCTTACGTCTTTTAAGATTGATTCTACTAAATCACAGGGGGACATCTTACGGTTTTTATATATGTAATTTCTTATACGTTCTTCGGAATATTCCACTTCATCTTTGTTCATGGCTTCGGATAAACCATCGGTGAACAAAAACAGCAAATCATCGGAATTTAAAATTATAGATTCAGATTTATATTCCATTTGAGGTAGAGCACCGATAATAGCTCCCCCTTCTTTGAGAAGTTCCATATTTCCGTTCGATCTTACCAGTATAGGATAATTATGTCCGGCGTTGGCATAATTGAGTTCTCCGGTTTTTGTGTTAATCTCTCCATAGAATAGTGTAACGTATTTTTCTGATGAAGTTGACTCAACGATTTGTTCATTAACATTACGAAGCATCGTTGGAATTGAGTTTCCATTATTCAATTCGCTTCTCACAATTGCTTGTATCAATGCTATCATTAAAGCGGCTGGCATTCCTTTTCCTGAAGCATCGGCAATTAAAAATCCTATTCGATTGTCAGGTAACTCAATGAAATCATAAAAATCACCTCCGATAGTTCGCGATGGAGTGGAATGAACAAATATCTCACTACAGTTAAGTATTGGCGGGGAAGAGGGGAGAAGCTCAATTTGAATCTGTCGTGCCATGGAAACTTCTTCCTGTAAACGAATTCGCTCAAGAGATTCTACGTACAAACGAGCATTAGTTAGGGCGGTAACCATTTGATTTGAAAGAACCCCAAGTAAATTGAGATCATCTGATGAATATCTGCTACCGGTAAGTTTGACAGTTAAAGCAAGAAATCCGAGAAGATGATTGGCATCCTTCATCGGTACGATAAGTTTTATTTTTTTATCATTCAAGTAATCTGCTAAAATAGAATTTTCTTTATATACAGTTAGTGATGAATAGTCGGTAGGTTTATCAAGGAGATTTATTCCTCTGAGCATCAAATCATCTCGTTTTATAACAACACGTTTGCTGATATCTTTTCCCTGTAGAATAGCATATTCACTAACTTCATCATCATATAAAACAAAATAAACTCTCTCTACAAGAAGCGATGTTTTTAAAGTTTCATCGATAGTCTGTCTTAATTGTTTGGGGTCAAATTGGGAGATTACCTGGCGGGAAAATCTTTCCAATATATTTCTATGGTCGGTTTTGGTTCTTATGAACATTGACCGTATAAAATTATCAATCCAATTATTAATAGGTTGAAATAATAAAAGGATAAAAATTATAAATGCATAACTTATCATTTTGGCTTGTTCACCAAAAACAGGAGTGAGAAATTCTTTTGATTGAATAACAAGAAATATATAGAGACCTACCAAAATTCCCGAAGTGATAGTGTAAATAAATGACTGCCTGAAAACTAATCTGACATCCAAGAATTGATATCTAATCGTTGCAAAAATAAAAATCCCCGCACCGGATAGCATGGCTAACATCAATAAAAAATTTGAGACAGGTTCGGGAAGTTGATATGGAAGAACATTAGAGCCTAACTGTGAAATTACAAATAAACCAAGTCCAATTCTGGTTCCCCAGAGAACGGCTTTTGTCTGCGACAAAAGTCTGGGATTGCTGATTTTCTTTCTCCCTGATTCCAGAAAAAAGACAGCTAAGAAAACATATAATAAATTAAGAGCACCAAAAATTTGTAAATGATATATATGGATGTAACCAATTATCAACAATATCCATGAAAATACTTTTGCAAGAGGTACTAAAATCAAAGAAGAGATGCTTTCTTTGCCAGTATTTATTTCAAATGCAGATAGGAATGATGCTATTTGGTCAAATGATAACATTAAAAGAAAATGTATAATTGTTGGTATGAAAACCAAATATATTAAACGATGGTGTTTAAACTGGCGGAAACGATCAATCGGATATATCCATGAAAAAACTAAAAGGCAGGGAAAGAAAAATTCCCATAAATAGACAAGGTTGTATGTGAGCGAATCTTCAAAATTGATGATTGAAGAATTAGATTGACTGATTACTGAACCCAAAGCCATAAAGATTGGACCAATTCCGGCAAAAGCCAGCATCGCTCCGGTTATTCTGTTTAACCGGTGTGAAAAATTATCACGGGTAAGAGTGATGGCTAAAAAGATTAAGAAACCACCCGAAATAAAGAACAGAATTGTTTTTATTAGCTCAAAATTCATATTTGAGTAGGTAACTACAACTTAAATTGCTTTTTCGATGGTTACCTTGGTTCCTTGTGAAGTTGATTCAATATTAACAGAATCCATTAGTGATTTAACAATAAAAATTCCCCGTCCCACTTCTTTTAAAAGATTGCTGTCGTCTAACGGGTTGTCAATATCATCGGGATTGAAACCGGCTCCATTGTCATAAATTACTATCTCAACTTTATTATTTTTATTATCAATGGAAACTTCTACAGCTTTGTTTATTTCAGAATTATTGCCATGTAGCATAGCATTGTTTACCAATTCTGAAACTGAAATTGCAATATCGGCAATTATCGATTCATCCGCTCCGTACCCACGTAAAATACCTTCTATAAAGACATCTACATCATTAAGATATTCCGGATCGGAGGGGACTATGATTTTATTGCCGGAAATTGTTGGTTTTTTCATTAAGACGCTCCTAAAATAACAGGGTTGTCACCACGAGATATTCTTTAATAGACTATTATTTTTTGTAAGCCTCAATGGCATCTTCAATTGTTTCATGGGTATCAAAAACTCCCTCGAGTTTTGTAATAACCAGTAATGATTTTATTTTTTCAGTTACATTAGCTAATTTTAGTTCCCCTGAATTATTTTTGAGAGTAGTATAACTTGATATCAAAATACCTAATCCGGTTGAATTCATCCAGTCAACTTTGTTTAAATCAATAATAATCTTAGTTTTGTTAATTTCAATATATTCATGGAGCTTATCATGGAGAAGACTTGCGTCCGGTCCGCCCATAATCTTTCCTTTTGGTTCCAGGATTACAATTCCATCCTGTTCCCTGTCAGTTAATTTCATTTAATAAGTTCCTCCAGTTGTTTAGATATACAAATTTATACGTTTTTTTGCATAGTTTGGTTTCTCATTTAATTTAATAGAAATCTGAGCAGTATGGCTCAATATCTCTCTAACTTGTTAATTAGCTTATTATTGGATAAAGTGTCAAGGTTTTTGTCGGTGACCGAAATCACCGACAAAAATTCTGATTTTTAGACAGCTATTTTATTAGTTTTGTTGTCTATTGGTTTATATTGTAATGCTTTAGTAGGGCAGAAAAGAACACAAGCAGGATCACCGCCACACAAATCACATTTCACAATTAATTCATGTTGTTCATCGATTAGAGAACAACCAAAAGGACATGCGGCTACACATGCCTTACAATTAACACAGATATCATGATTTAATTCGATAGCACCTGTTTCGGGGTTTCTTTTCAAAGCATTAACTAAACATGATTTTACACAAGCTGCATCATCACATTGTAAGCAAGCAACAGGTACCCATAAATCCTTGAAACCACCATCTATTGGATAAATTCTACTTTTGCCCAGTTTACCGTTTTCTGCATGAACGAAAGCACATGCTAATTCACAGTTTCGGCATCCAGTACAGGTGCTGGGATTAACAATAAATCTTTTTTTCATGATTGTTCCTCCCGTGTCCAGTTAGCTATTTTTCCCATTTCTAAAGCTGTTTGTTTACGATGGCATTCATCGCAAATTTCAAAATACTCATAAGGGATGTCTCTGTTGTCGGATAGATACTGTGCAAATTCTTTGGTTATTGTCTTTTTACCACATTGACTGCAGGTAATCAATTCGAATTTTTTGCCCCAGATAGTTCTGTAGTCACCTTCATCTTTAAACTTAATAAAGTTTGTAGGACAATTGAGAGCGCAACTTAAACAACCGGTACAGTCAGGAGGTGCCTCATTTAACGGAGGAGCCACTATTTTCCCGTGTCCACGTCCAACAAGTGATATGGCGTGGAATCCCATTTCGTCGCAAATACGGGTACAAATTCCACAAAGAGTACAGTTGTCACCATCGGCGATAGTTTCAAATGTTGTTTCAAAAACTCCGTACTGTTCAGCCAATTCTTTAATTTCTGGAGAATTAGGATGGCGAGCAACATAGAGATCCAATATTGTTTTGCGTATTTCATTTACTTTTGTGGAATGAGTGCTGACAATCAAACCTTTTTCAACAGGGTATAGGCATGAGGTTACATAATCAGACCAGCCGTTCCATTCTTTTTTGGTAATCTCCACTGTGCACAGCCGGCAACCGCCGTAAGGTTCGACTGCATCATGGTGGCACAAAGCTGGAACATCTATTTTTTCTCGTTTTAGAACAGAGAGAAGATATTCACCTTCTTCAGCCTGGACAATTCGTCCGTTTATAGTAATGTTAATCATCTATTCTCCTTAGCTAACCAAAATAGCATCAAAATTACAAACAGCAAAACAAGCTCCACATTGAGTACATAAGTTTTGGTCTATAACATGTAACTCTTTTTTATTCCCGGTAATTGCATTAACGGGACAAACCGGTTTGCAAGCGGTACAGCCGGTACAATTATCTAATATTTCATAAGTAATCAAATCCCGACATACACCTGCCGGGCATTTTTTGTCTTTTATATGAGTAATATATTCATCTTTGAAATAGCGAAGAGTACTCATTATCGGATTCGGACCGGATTTACCTAATCCGCATAATGAACTGAGAATTATATTATCGGATAGTTTTTCAATTTTTTCCAAATCATCTTCTTCGCCACGTCCCTCGCATATTTTAGTTGCCAATTTGAGAAGTTGGAATAGCCCTTCCCGACAGGGGACACATTTCCCGCATGATTCTGAAACTAAAAATTCAAGAAAATACTTAGCAACGTCAACCATACAGGTTCTGTCATCCATGACAATCATTCCGCCGGATCCCATCATCGCTCCGACCTCGGTAAGGGTGTCAAAGTCAACCGGTAAATCAAGCTGTGATTCTGGCAGACATCCACCCGATGGACCTCCGGTTTGAACCGCTTTGAATGGTCTATTGTCTATAATACCGCCGCCGATATCGTAAATGATTTCCCGTAAGGTGATACCCATCGGAACTTCAATCAAGCCGGTATTTCTGACTTTTCCCACTAATGAAAATACTTTCGTGCCACTGCTTTTGGGAGTGCCTAATTTTTTATACCAGTCTGCTCCCTTGTCGATTATTATCGGAACATTGACTAAAGTTTCAACATTGTTTAAAACAGTAGGTTGATCATAAAGACCTTTGACTACCGACCGAATGTATTTAGCTCTTGGTTCACCAACTTCACCTGCGACTGATTTCATCAGAGCCGATGATTCACCGCAGACAAAAGCTCCGGCACCTCTGGCAATTTTTATTGAAAATGAAAAACCAGTTTTTAGAATATTATCACCTAATAACCCTAAATTTTCACAATCATTGATTGCTTTTTCAAGGTGGGTGACTGCCAGTGGGTATTCTTCCCTGACATAAATATAACCCTGTTTGGCACCGATGGCATAAGCGGCAATCATCATTCCTTCTAAAACAGCGTGCGGGTCACCTTCCATAATGCTCCGGTCCATAAAAGCACCTGGGTCGCCTTCGTCGCCGTTGCAAATTACATAATGAGCTTCCGCTTTAATATCTTTACAAATTTTCCATTTTCTACCAGTCGAGAAACCACCACCACCTCGTCCGCGTAGCCCTGATTTTGTTATTTCCTGAATGACTTCATCCTGAGACATTTTGGAAAGAACTTTAGCCAGTGCCTGATATCCACCGTATGCGATGTATTCATCTATACTGTGGGCGGATATTTTTCCGAGATTTTTTAAAGCGATTCGTTTCTGATATTTGAAAAAAGAAATGTCGTTATATTTAGTTATTTTCTTTTTATCTACTGGATCAGTGAAAAGCAATTTTTCAATTATTTCATCTTTTTTTATAGATTTTTCAACAATATCTTCTACATCTTTAGCTTTCACCTTGGAGTAAAAAGTGCCATCCGGTTCGATAACAACTAACGGACCCTGTTCACAGAAACCATGACAACCGGTTTCCTTAAGGGCTTCAACGGTGAATCCCTTTATTTTACGTTTTTTTAAAATATCCCGAAAAGCATCAACCAATTTTAGAGCACCATTGGCAATACAACCAGTACCACAGCAAACCATAATTTTCTTTGGATATTGATCCTGCTTTGCAAGATATTCTTTCCTAATTTTATTCAGTTGTTTAGGATTAGCTATTTGCATACTATTTAGCCTTTAACAATTTCTTAACGTTGCTGACTTTAACTGAGCCATGATATTTATCATTTGTTATAACAACAGGAGCCATAGCACAAGCTCCTACACAAGCAACCTCTTCTAAAGTAAATTTCTTGTCCTTGCTTGTTTCTCCTGATTTTAAATTTAGGAGCGATTCGATTTGGTCTTTGATAAGTTTTGCACCTCTAATATGACAAGCGGTACCGGTACAAACTTTAATAACTGTTTCTCCTCGTTCATTTAAACTGAAAGAATTATAAAATGTGGAAACTGAAAAAACTTTACTCAAAGGTATATCAAGCACCTTTGATGTTTCAGTTAGAGCTTCAGATGGGAGATATTGATATTCTTTTTGAATATCCTGAAGAACCGCAATTAAAGATTCTTGTGTTTTTGGATGACGGTCAAAAATTTCATGGAGTTTATCGAAATTATGATTCATACTTTTACCTTTGCTCCCATTTTTGCAGTTGCGTATTTGAAAGCATCTTTAAAAACCGTTAAGTTGATTTCTAATAAATTCTTTTTGTGTCCTAATTTCTTTTTAATAATTTTTTCGAAGGTTTTAGGTGAGACTACTTTTGAAATTGCCACAAAAGCTCCCAGCATAACTAGGTTTGATGCTTTCGGATTACCATGTTTTAACGCCAATTCGTGACAAGGCATTAATAGTTGTGTGATATCTGTTCTTTGAGATTTAGTTTCTATAAGTGAACTATTGACCAGAAGGAAACCATTCTTTTTGACTTTTGATTCAAATTTATCAAACGAAGGACGATTAAAAACACAGATACATTGTGGACTGTTTATTATTGGAGATCCTATGCGGTCATCTGAAATAACTACTGTGCAATAAGCGGTTCCACCACGCATCTCCGGTCCATAGGAGGGAATCCAAGCGACTTGTTTGCCTTCCTCGATTCCGGCATAAGCCAAGAGCTGACCGGCGGTCATAATTCCCTGACCGCCAAATCCGGCGAAAGTAACTTCAAATTGTTTCATTTAGAGTCCTCCCCATCATTCGGTCTTTTGAAAACTTTTAATGGGAAGAAATTCAAAAGATTATCCTCGAGCCATTTGGTCGCTTCTGAAGGTGACAATCCCCAGTTAGTAGGACAGGTTGAGAGCACTTCAATCAATGAAAAACAACGTTCTTCTTTCTGATAAGTAAATGCTTCTTTGATAGCTTTTTTAGTTTGAATTATATGTTGCGGATCGTGTACCGAAGTTCTTTGAATAAATGAAGGGGTTGCTAAAGTAGCTAACATTTCTGATATTTTCAAAGGATAACCTGTTTTAGAAACATCACGACCAGCTGGACTGGTTGATGTTATTTGACCTGGAAGAGTAGTTGGTGCCATCTGTCCGCCGGTCATACCGTAAATAGCATTATTCACAAATATGGTAGTAACTTTTTCACCTCTGTTGGCGGTATGGATAATTTCACTGGTCCCAATCGAAGCTAAATCGCCATCGCCTTGATAAGTAAACACGGTCATATCCGGTCTTAATCTCTTAAAGCCGGTTGCAAGAGCTGGAGCACGTCCATGAGGAGCTTCGAGAAAATCACAATTAAAATAATTATAAATCAAAACAGAGCATCCCACCGGTGCAACTCCTACTGTTTTTTCACGAAGTCCTAATTCGTCTAATGTCTCAGCAACCAAGCGGTGGATAATTCCATGAGTACAACCAGGGCAATAGTGTGTCACTTTTTCGGTCATCGACTTTGGTCGGGAGAAAATTGTTTCAGTATTCATTGCCATTATTTGCCTCGATTATTTTTCTTATTTTTTCCGGATGATACGGTGTGCTTTTTAATCATTTCCATAATTTTATTTTTAACCTCTTCTGGGGAAGGAACAATTCCTCCGGTTCGCCCGAAAAATTCATGAGGTTTTGATCCTTTGTTGGCTAATTCAATATCTTCAAACATTTGTCCTGTACTCATCTCAACTGTAAGAACTGCTTTAATGTTATTCTTATTAATTTCTTTCTGAAGAGCTTTTTCAGGGAAAGGAAAGAGTGTGATTGGGCGGAATAGACCGACTGAAATGCCTTCATCCTCTAATTCATTAATAGCAGTTTGACAGATTCTTGCTGTAGTACCATAAGAAGTAATTAGAATTTTATTTTTTGTGGAAACATTATAAAGTTCATGACGACATTCATCTTTTTTCATCTTCTCATATTTTTCTTCCATGTCCCAACTGTTTTTTTCAAGTAGGGCAGGGTCTAAAAATAGAGATTTGATAATTCTTGGTTCTCTTCCGTCAGCTCCGGTCGTAGCCCAATCCCTTAAAGGAAGTTCCGGTTCTTTGTAATTATCAGGAAATTCAACCGCTTCCATCATCTGTCCAATCATACCATCTCCTATTAACATGACAGGGTTGAGATATTTGTCAGCCAGATGAAAAGCGAGCATCATAAGATCAACTGCTTCCTGAATTGTCGATGGCGCTAATACTAGAAGTCTGTAATCTCCATGACCGCCACCTTTTACTGATTGGAAATAATCTGATTGTGCAGGTAAAATCCCACCTAAACCAGGTCCACCACGCATAATATTCACAAAAACTGCAGGAAGTTGAGCACCGGCAATGTATGAAATTGATTCTTGCATAAGACTTATACCAGGGCTGGACGAAGTTGTAAATACTCTTTTGCCGGTTGAGGCAGCGCCAAAGATCATATTGCCAACGGCAACTTCACTTTCGCCTTGCAGAAAAACTCCATCCACTTCCGGCATCCGTTTTGCAAGATATTCCGCAACTTCGGACTGAGGTGTAATAGGGTAACAGAAGTATGCTTTGCATCCAGCTTGAATAGCCGCCTCAGCTATAGCTTCGTTACCTTTCATTAAAACTTTTGCCATAATATTCCTTTAATATCTTTTAATATTCGAATAAAGCATAAACTGTTCCATGACTGTTAACTTCAATGGCACAGTCAGGACAATTGATAGCACATATCCTACACCCAATACAGCGCGAAGGATCATGCACAGTGGCATAATAATAACCTTTAATAGTAATGTCCTTTGACATCGAAAGGATCTGTTGCGGGCAGACTTTGACACACAGTTCGCATCCTTTACAATGATTTTTGTCTATAGTGACACCAGGCATTTTTATTCCTTATATTGGTCTGGTATTTTTTATTTCCCAGGGTTTTAACAGTTGTCTTTCTAAAGGAAGGGTAGCTTCGTTTAGTTTTGTCCCGTCAATTTCTTTTAATATGTTTTTTAATCCACTAACAAATAACAAAGGAAGATTTAACTTTTTGCTAACAACTCGGGCAAGTTCTACCCCCTCCAATATTATTTCTTTAGTAGTGTTTTCCATCAAATGAGTATTGGAGATTAATCCGGTAAATTTCAATCTTGAAGATTTTTCAATATCTTTAATCATTTTCGTTGATTCTTCAAGGTTAGAGGTGAAAGGTCTTCTGGCATTTAGAACCAGTAACATTTCATATTCTACATTTACAAATGCGTCAGATAATGAGCTTAATACTCTCGACCCGGTATCATCACCACCAACATCCAAAATCAATAAGTCATCATTGTTTTTCTCGATAGCACCTTTAATTTCCGGTAAGATTATTGGCAAATCAGCATAAAATTGTCCGCCTTCGGGAACAATTGATTTAATCCCTAATTCGGTTAAAGCTTTAATAGCTTCTCGAGAGCGAAAATACGGATTTATAATATCAAGATCAGCGATAGCAATATCATAATCTTGGTTAGCTTTTAGATAACAGGCTAAATTAACAGCTACCTCAGATTTTCCACTTCCATAACCACCGACAATTATGATGATTTTTTTGGAAAACTCTGTTATCTTCGCTTGGCTCACTATTAAATCCATTTATTTAATAATTTACTTTGATAGTTTGAGTAAATTATAGTTTTAAAAAATAACCTTTATTTTCTTGTTAAAGAAATAGAAAAAGAGTGATAATGTCAACCTTTAGTGAAAAAAATAACGATATTTATAAGATTGGCGAAATGAAATTTTATATGTTATACTATTATAATGTAATAAAATAAAATAAAATAAAATGATGTATGTTAAAGATTTTTATGACTAATATTTTGGGGAAAGTGAATAATATGTCGAGGATCACAAGAAATAAGCTGATTTTAATCCTGTTTTTAATTTCAGGGTTTATTTTAAGTTGTGGCACAAAAGGTGGGGACAAATCAAAGAATAACCTAAAAACAGATACTGCAAAAGAAG
>Ga0164318_10006297_pt1 | contig 11492 bp, 13 predicted proteins | sample GuaBasSedimGuay9_FD_113734 | JGI IMG/M metagenome (GOLD analysis project Ga0164318, IMG submission 113734) | Subseafloor sediment microbial communities from Guaymas Basin, Gulf of California, Mexico - Guay9, Core 4571-4, 0-3 cm | ecosystem: Environmental > Aquatic > Marine > Hydrothermal vents... | reverse complement strand
ACCACAATTATCATTGATGTTGAAACCATTCGGTTTATCTCCTATGACAACCACTTCAGCCCCAAGTTCATTTAGAATAGTTGGACCGACAATATATCCTGCCCCATTGGCACAATCTATGACCACACGCTTTCCAGCCAGAGTTACATGTCTTGGAAAAGAGTTTTTGATATGTACAATGTATCGACCGACCACATCATCAATTCTTTTTGATTTCCCTATCTTTTGACCGACAACCTGTGCTTCTTCTATTCTGCTGTCATCCGCATAGATCGCTTCGATCAACTCCTCTTTATCACGATTGAGTTTATTGCCTTCTGCATCAAAGAATTTAATACCGTTATCATCATAAGGGTTATGGCTGGCAGAGATCATGATCCCTGCATCACAACGCATATCTTCTGTTAAAAAAGCAATGGCAGGTGTCGGCATAGGACCTATCTGTATCACATCAAAGCCTACTGCGGTCAATCCTGACACAATGGCATTTTCTATCATATACCCGCTTCGTCTTGTGTCTTTACCCACCAAAATCTTATTGGTTTTTGAAAATTGTCTAAAATATATCCCTGTCGCCATTGCCAAACGCATTGAAGAGATCGCTGAAACCTTTTTACCTGCTTTTCCGCGTACGCCATCTGTTCCAAAAAGTGTCAAAATAAAATCCTTAAATATAATTCCTTAATTTTAACCGAAACTCTATTAAATACCACGTGACATCTTAAATATTCTGTATAAACAGACAACTTAATACTATTTTAATCTTTTTTTAGCTATTATTCGCGAACTATTTTCACTCTACAACTGAGTGATGACAACAATATTAAAAGGAATTAACCTATGGCAAACAACAAATCAGCTAAAAAACGTGTTTTACAAACTGCTGTAAAAACTGAAAGAAACAGATATTACAGAACCAGAATCAAAAACATCATTAAAGCAGTACACGAAGCAGTTGAGGCAGCAGATAAAACAGCAGCAGCAGAAGCATTCAAAGTAGCAAACAAACAAATCCACTCACTGGTAAGCAAAGGTTTCATCAAAAAAACAACAGCTGCCAGAAAAGTAAGCCGTCTTAATAAAATGGTAAACAAGATCGAAGCTGCATAAGCAGTTCCGATCCCCTCTTAACCACTCCAATACAAAGAACGCCTATGTTCAAAGAAAAACTTCAACCCTTCATCGACAGATACAATGAGATCAGTAAACTTCTAAGTTCTCCAGACATCGCCTCAGACATTTCACGCATGACAGAACTTTCCAAAGAGCAATCCGGATTGACAGAGCTTGTTGAAAAAGCAAACCTGTACATTGAGACCGCTGATGCCATTGAAGAGAACAAAGAACTGCTTGGAGATGAAGAGTTGGGAGATCTTGCAAAAGAAGAACTCTCAGAATTGGAACCTGTGCTCCCGGCTTTAGAGAGTGAAATAAAGATATTAATGATCCCAAAAGATAAAGATGATGACAAGAACGTCATTCTTGAGTTGCGTGCCGGTGCCGGTGGTGATGAAGCAGCACTTTTTGTGGCAGATGTCTTTAGAATGTACTCGCGCTACGCAGAACAAGTTGGCTGGAAGATGGAAATTGTCTCTACAAATGACGGTACAGCTGGTGGCTATAAAGAGCTTATCGCTGAAGTTCAAGGTGAAAATGTCTATGCCGTACTCAAGTATGAAGGGGGTATCCACCGTGTACAACGTGTACCCGATACAGAAACACAGGGTCGTGTGCACACTTCGGCTATTACTGTGGCTGTCATCCCGGAAGTTGATGATGTAGAAGTAGATATCAAACCCAATGAAATTAAAATGGACACCTACCGTTCAAGTGGTTGTGGAGGACAATCGGTCAACACCACTGACTCTGCAGTACGTTTGACACATATTCCTACAGGTATTGTAGCATCTATTCAAGATGAAAAATCACAACATAAAAATAAAGCCAAAGCAATGAAGGTTCTTAAAGCCAGAGTCTATGAAGCAGCACTGCAAAAAAGTTTAGATGAATCATCCAGTCAGAGAAAACTTCAGGTGGGGTCAGGTTCACGTTCAGAAAAGATCCGCACATACAACTACCCGCAAAATAGACTGACAGACCATCGTATAGGGCTAACACTATATGCCTTGGATGATATCATGAGTAACGGGAGTCTAAAACTCATCTTTGAACCTCTCATGGCACATGCAAAAACTGAAGCTATTCAAGAAGCTGGACTCTAAGCAGCAAATATCAACAAAAGGAAAGATTGCCAATGTATTCATTTATGCGCAAATTTTTACTTTCAATCCTTCTGCTCGCATCAACCCTTGGCGCGATAGAACTTAACTGGGAACACGATTACGACAAGGCTCTGACTACAGCCAAAAAAGAACACAAAAATGTCTATCTTTTTATTGGGGCGGACAATTGCAGACATTGTGACCGCTTTAAAAAACAGACACTTTCAAACAAAAAACTTATTGAAACCATGAAAAAAGAGTATGTACTGCTCTATATGTCAAGAGATCAGCACAAGATCCCTGACGGTTTTGAAAGATATGGTGTCCCTATGCACTACTTCCTGACGGCAGATGGGAAAACTATTGCTGTCATACAGGGCAGCAGAGAACTTGCAGGCTGGTATGACGTCCTGGATGAAGTCGACTTAATAAGAGAGAAATAAATGGCAACTTTTAATACACTACAAGAAAACAACAACATTCAAGAACTTATAAAATCAACTTTTGATACAGATCTTCCAATCTCCGGTGCATGGGGATATACAAAAGAGAATCCAACTATCATTGAAGCAACTCCGGAGGGGATGCCCCTTGCGCAGCTTCAACACATGCTTACTACGATACGTGCGCATCTTGAAATGAATATTACTCAAAAGCAGGAGAACCGATACGGCGGCATAAACGCAAATGAAAAAGCACGTGAAACAATTAGCAGCAATACCGCTGTTTTTGACAAAGTAACTTATGAAATTACTGGCATAAAAGAAGACCTGTACAATGTTTTCATCAAGGAATATAAAGAGGGTTACGGTAAAGAAGATTTTGACATGAACGAGCACTTTAAAAGAAGAAAAGATGCCACACTCATCCGTGAAGTTGTGTATTACTTTGAAGTTAGTGCTCTCCAATAAGCTCCAAATAAGTACCAAAAAGATAAGATAATTACCTATATCAAACTATAAGGTACACTCTATGGATTCTTCTAAAAGAAAATTTCTGACCCTCTCCGGCATAACCATTGCCTCTTCACTCACAACTTCTCTTTCGGCAAGTGAAAGTACCACTACCCCAAAAACAAAAGCAAAAAGTACTAAAGCATCTCTCCCTGATACAAAAAAACCTCGTGTTGTTGTCTTGGGAGGAGGATGGTCCGGACTCTCTGTCGCAAAAACAGTCACTGCTTTTGCTCCACAGGCCGATGTTATTTTGGTTGAGAGGCGTCAAGAGTTCATCTCTTGCCCCGTAAGCAATCTCTGGCTCGTTGACAAAGTCAAACTTGATTACATCACACACGACTATCTTCAGGCGGCAAGAAACTACAACTACACTTTCTTTAATGCTACAGCCACAGGATTAGACAAAAAAAATCGACTCCTGAAAACTTCTGAGGGAGATATTGCCTTTGACTACCTTGTCCTCTCTCCGGGTATAGACTATGACTATTCCAAATGGACAACAGATATAGCACTTATAACAAGATTGAAGCAGGAGTACCCTCCGGCATTTATTCCCGGGTCCGAGCACATGACACTTAAAAATAAAATACATAAATTCAAAGGAGGTAACTTTATCCTTACTGTACCGGGAGGAAACTATCGTTGTCTTCCTGCTCCTTATGAAAGAGCTTGTCTGATCGCTGATTTCTTTAAGCAAAAAAAGCTCAAAGCAAAAGTTATTCTTCTTGACGAGAACAATGCGATAACCATTAAAAAGAAAGGCTTCTCCTCTGCCTTTGAAGAGCTTTATGCAGACTACATAGAGTATGTTCCCAATGCCGCTATTACAGGTATAGACCTCGATAAAAAAATAGTGAGCACGGAAATGGATGACTATGAATTTGAAGATGCAGCCTTCTACCCTCGTGTCAGAGGTGCCAAGATCTTGGAGACCATGGGTGTAGCCAAAAATGCCAAAGATATGATGGAAGGGTATATTAACCCCCTCACTTATGAAGTCATAGGAGAAAAAAATATCTTCATTGCCGGTGACGCAAGACCAATGGGCTTTTCTAAATCAGGTAACACTTCAAACACCGAAGGAAAGTATGTAGGTGAGATCGTTGCAAAACGTATCAATAAAGAGAAAGCACCGGTATGGGAACCACCAATCACTATGTGTTTCTCTGCTATTGCGACCAAACCTGAAAAAGCGATTTATATTTTTACTCAATATTCATTTGACAAAAAAGATAAAGATCCTAAACATATTAAATTTGAAGACTGGAAAAAATTTAGTTTTGCAAACACAATGAGTAGTGAAAACTGGAAAAAGGATGGTGCAACTGATGCAGACTCGATCATCTCATGGGCAGATGCACTATACTTCGATATGTTCGGAGCAAAATAAAACACAATCGGTATTTGTATATATTTTAATACCCGGGTGCGTTTCCCAACACACCAAAAATTCAATCCAAATACGGTATGGTAGAAGGGATAAAAATGTGTTTAAGAGGTGTTTAACGCCCTGTACCAAGTGATACAGGGAAGAAGTTATAAAACTATTTTACTCTGTTGCTTCGTTTACAGCTGCATTCATAGCATCTTGTGCTTTAAGCAATACACCTTTTGATGCTTCATCTACTACATCAATAGAACTCATCCAGTTATATACTGAAGGGTAAGCCAAGTGTGCTTCTTTTTCACCTTTGATCTTATACATATAGAATGTACAAGGGGCAAATGCACCTGCTTCAGGATGTGTTTTTGATACTTCATAAATAACTGCTACCTTACAGATAGAGTATACATCGAAGAAGTCATATTTATCATTTCCTGCTGCAGCATAATCTGTAGCAAGTTTGTTAAATCCGGCCAATACAAAACCTGCAGTCTCAAGACCTGCTTCCATCTCTTCTTGAAGCCCGTCTAATTCGTCTTCAACCTCGTCACCCTGAACATCCATCTCATAAGTAAATCTCTTAATAAGATCACCTTCAGGCTTTTCAATTTTGTAGTTTAATGTTTCAAATTTACCATTTGGAAGTGCTTTTGCCAGTACATCTGCAACCTCTTTCATATAAGCAGTCAACTTGGCATCGTCTGCTGGAATACCTGTTATTTTGGCAATACCAGCTGCTGACATTGATGATACAGAAATTGTTTTAGCACCTTTTCTTGTAAAGACAGACATACTCAGTGGTGTAAACAAAGCAATTTCCGGATACTTTTTTGCTATCTCTGTCACTGCATCTTTTTTATGTAACGTCATTAGATTGTAAGCATCATGTGCATGATCTTTGAACTTCGCTTCAAACGCTTTGTTCATGTCGTTGTTACCGGTAATGTAGAAACCTGCATCTTTAAATGCTTTTTCAACACCTTTAGCGTTAATTTTACCACCCTGGTTATCTGCTGTGTAGATACGGATGTCTTGAGCAGCATTTGCTGCAAGTCCAAATGTTAGCAATGCAGCCACTGCCAAACTTTTAAAGTTAATTTTCATTCTGTTTCCTTACTGTTGATTTAGAATAAGTCATCATAACCAAAAAGCCATTATAATTCACTTTTTTCTTATTCATTAAATGTTTTATGGGGGGTGTTTTTTATCTATTTATCAAAAGAGTTACACTATACAAATTCGATTCACTTATAGATATTAATCCAACAAATAAATATCATCATCTATACTAATACTACCTGCCTTTACGACCTTGGAAAAAATACCTCGATCATTTTTAAGGAGTTTGGGGAGCCTGCTGTCTACCTGCGTGAGACTTTTACAAAGTGTACAGTGCTGACTTATCTCTAAAGTCACAGTACCAATTTGAAGTCTGCTTCCTGCAGTTAAATGGTAAGGGTTATAATCAATGAGTAAATTCTCACCTAAAGCACCGAACGGTACATTGATCTCATGACTTTCTGCCAGTGAATAACTCTCTAAAGTGGTAATGAGTACCGATCTGTCAATATCTTTATTATAGTGTTTGTCCGCAACAATACCTTTTGTATCTAATAAAAATGTTTCAGTAGCAGTGCGTCCTGAAGAAGGGGAATAAAACAGGGAGGAAATAGTACCAACTTTTGTCATGAGTGCGTCTTTTAATCTAAATCGTTATAAGCTTTGCTACTAACGTCTTGCAGTGTCTTAAGGAATTTTACTTCATCCCTGAAACCTACTTCATCATATACAAGTTCTCCATTCTTATCGAAAAATAGACAACTTGGATACATGGGGTAACCGATCTCTTTTGCAAACTTCAGTTTGCTTATCTTCATATTATCAAAGGAAACAAGACCTTCGTCTTTTACATTGATATCTACAAAAATAAAATCTTTTTTTATTGCTGCAATAACCTTATCATCATCAAAAGTCCACTCTTGCATTTTGAGACAGTAAGTACATCCTGTAATGTGCAAAAAAACCAAAATATGTTTATTGGTTTTTTTTGCATCCACTACAATTTTGTCAAGATCAATGTCATTGGCAAAAGTCATGCTAACAACAGTCAATAGAGCCAGAATAAATCTTTTAACGTACACGTTGATCTATGCTGCGTCTTTTTGCATTTCCGGGTCTTCACCACTTGTATCTTCATCTCCACCTTCAGCAGAGTAATCGATCAAGTCATCTTCGTCAAACATTTCCAGCTCTTCATAAGATCTAAATACATTTCCTGGACTAAGAATATAATACAGGTCTTTGTCTCTAAACTCATCAAGTGTTACCTCTTTAGTAATAAAGTCAGCAACAACACCATCTTCCATTTTTTCAAGAACTCTGTCTTTCAACAATGAGAAGTATTGAACAGCTTCATCTGCTGCTGTCTTGTCTGTAATAAACCCGTGTCCAGGAACCAAATGATCCCAATCTCTGGATTTAATAGCATTCAATGCATTGATCTGACCAATAACAATACCATCTCTGTTAGAAGTTACCCTACCGTTCATTACAACGTCAGCAACCAAAACAGTTTTATCATCCGGCAGATACAGGAACCAGTCTTCTTCAGAGTGCGCATACCCAACTTTTACATATTCCATATTCACGCCTGCAATATTCAACTTGGTTGTCTCATCAAATGACTTATCAACTTTTGGAAGTACTGTACCTCTAATAGCATTCTGATAAAGTGCTTTGATCATTCTTGTCTGCATACCAGGATAGTCTTTGCCATCTATATGTCTAGGACCATAATAGTTCTCATTAATAGATGTCGGACCATAAATAGTAGCATGGTGTACTTCTTTGTAATAGTTATTACCCAACCAGTGGTCATCATGCTCATGACTTACGATCACTGCTGCTACAGGCATATCTGCAATTTTTTTCATTTCTGCATAGGCTTGTTTTGCAAAGATGTAAGAAGGACCTGAATCCCATGCGATCCATGCTGTATCACCCTTGATGTAACAAGAGTTTGACATATCTCCGGCATTGTCTTTTGTTGGCATTTCCATGGCACCAAAGAAACACCACACTTTCTCACTTACCTGTACAGGATGTAAATTATAATCCCAGTCAGCACCACCGCCTGTATGAGAAGGAACCCATTCGTGAGAAATAAAGTTTCCATCCGCATCAAGCTTAGAAGGCTTGTCTACTTTAATTGATTTATTACCGATAAAAGGCAATGCAGCTGCAAATACCCCTGCCAGTAATATAATACTTAATATTTTTTTCATAAGTATCCTTATTTAATTTTTTTCTTTCCTACCTGCGTTTCACCATGGTTATCAGTAAGAGTAAACTCTAACTCATCACCTTTTTTCGCACCTGTAAATGAGAATTTCAAGAGTGGGTTTTCAGCCATAAATCCACTTGTAGTTGCTTCAAATACAACTTTACCATTTGCTTTACCAACAATATATGAAATATATTCAGCTTTGATCTTCTTTTTTTCAGCTTCTTCTTTATCTGCCATAAGACTAGTAAACATTGCTTTTACTTTTACTACTCCACCTTTTTCTTTTGCTTTGATTTTCATTTTTTTACCCATGGTATATCCTTTTCTAATTTTTAATTTTTATTTATATATCTTTTCTTAAGTCGCGAAGCGGGGTTGTATCAACCTCCACAACCACCGATAGATACATCGATCTCTTTACCTGTTGTATAAAGTGTTCCGTCTTTAGCTTTTGCTACGATTGTAACAACAGCTGTTTGTCTCATTTTAATTCTGAATGAGTAATCTACTTTTTGACCTTCAGGTACAGAGAATACAACCGTTGCAGCTCTTGGGTTCGCATCTTGGAAAAGTGCGATTGTCTCAATATCTAGATCTGTAGAAAGAGTAATAGGAATTGATCCACCATTTTCAGCTAGTTTTGGAGCCACAAATTTGATCTTATCTGTTTTCTTAAGCTCACCTGCTCCAAACATCTCTTTGATTGCATCAGCAGATTTCTCTGCTGCCCATGCTTTTGGCTTAGTTTCTCTAAAGTTTACCGCGAATAGGTCTGTCATTGGTGTTAGAACAGCAGCTGCTGCTACAAGTCCTAGGTTTAAAAATTTTCTTCTTTCCATTATGTTTCCTTTATATTAATGTTTTTTACTTGAATTTACCATAAATTCAACGATCGATTTAGTGTCTGCATCACTTAGGTCAGCGTTCCCGCCTTTTGGAGGCATACCGCCCATACCTTTGATTGCATTCACAAGCACTTTGTCCATACCTTTTTTCATCACAGCATCCCATGCTCCGGCATCACCGACTTTAGGTGCACCCATAGTGTCTGTTCCATGACATAGCTTACAAGAAGCATCATACAGCTTCTCGGCTTTAGATACGCTTCCGCCTTCTGTTTCAGGTGGCAGGTCTTTTGCATACGCATATGGAGGAACAACATCCTTCATTTCATACTTGATCTTCGCAACAGCAGCAGGTGTTTTACCATCTTGACCGCCTGGATCTTTACAGTCTTTCATACATCTTGTACCCATACCGATATTTTTAGCACGGTCAGCAAAGAATGCTCTTATATTTTCCTGCGCTTTTGGTCCATCTATGTTCGGATAAAAACCATTACGGTTTGGAAGAACAACTTTCATAAGTTTCTCTTTGTTTAAAACAAACTCATCATCATCCATCTCTTCACCATCTACCTCTAGACCATTTTGAGCTAGTATATAGGCAGTAATAGCATACACTTCATTATCTGTCAAAGATTTTGGATGTGCATACGGCATAGCATCTCTTATGTAGGTAAAGAGTGTAGTTGCTACCGGCCAGTATGTACCTACAGTTCTTTTAGGTGCATCTGTTTTTCCATATTCTCTTTGATTTTTAAGAGTGATCACAACGCCATCTTTATCTTTACTTTGATTACCGCCAGCTAGTTGGGGGTAACCTTTTCCACCACCACCAAACTCACCGTGACAAACAGCACACTGTGTTTCATAAAGTTCATCACCTTCTTCAACTGTACCTTCGCCTTCTGGCAAACCTGTTCCATCCGGTCGTGCATCTACATCCCAAGCTTTAATTTCATTGGCTGTAGCTGTTCTTCCGAAACTTACACCTTTAGTGCTTTGCGTATTATATCTATATGCTGTATATACACCGTTTTCTCTCGGATATATCACACCACCGTCAATCGCTCCCGGCTTTGATTTATAAACACCTGGTATACATTGAGCCGAAGCTGCTGCAAGAGCAAATGTTGAACTCATTGCCAATGTCATACCAATTGTGATTAATTTACGATCTAATTTGAACATTGCTTACCTCCCCTTTTTCTGTAATTGCCCATGTAACGATTGCGTTTCTATGATAAACACCTTCAACACCAACAACTTTTTTCTCTTGGTTTACTGTCGGCTGGATATCACCAGAGTCATCATAAGAACGGCTTTGCAACAATAGTGGTTTACCTTCATACTTGTACATATAAGAGAATCTCGTCCAACACTTAGGCAATACTAAACCTTTAAGTTGTGCTTCAACATAGTTTTTACCACCGTCAAAACTGATATCTACACCTTTTACTGTTCCGTAACCTGACCATGCCAAACCTTCGATTTCAACAAGGTCACCCTTTTTAAGATCTGTCCAGTCTTTTTCTGGCGCTGGCGAAGTAATGATAGAGTTTGTTTCAAGTGCATAGAAATGCTGGATTGCTTTTCCACTTGCTGTCAAGGCAGTATACTTTGAAGTTTCCTCTTTTGCATACCATGGCTTGTCACCAAACTCAAGTCTTTTGAGCCATTTAACACAAAGGTTAGCTTCCCAACCCGGAGCCATTAGACGAACAGGGTAACCCTGCTCATCACGTAGTGCCTCACCATTTTGTGCATAAACAATCATCACATCATCAAGTACTTTTTCAACCGGCAGTGTTCTACTCATCTCAGAACCGTCACCACCTTCAGCTAGCATCCACTTCGCTTCAGGCTTAAGACCAAGCTCATCAAGGATAGTCTTCAAACGAACACCGGTCCACTCAGAACATGACATCATTCCTTTTACAAACTGGGCAGTTCCGAACTGTGGACCTTTCCACTCTGCTGCAGAGTTTGATGGACATTCCAAGAATAAAATTCTACTTTCACTTGGGTAACGCTTAAGTTGGTCAAGCGTCAATACAATTGGCTTCTCTACAAGTCCGTGGATCATCAATCTCCACTTAGTAGGATCAACATGTGCCACACCGTTGTGTGTACGTGTAAAGTGTAGTCCGTTCGGTACAATAATACCTTCAAGTTCAGCGATTGGTGTCATTGAGATCGCAGCATGCATGTCTCCTGCTGAAGACATAAGTGCTGAAGTTCTTCTCACAACATTATGCTCATACTTTGATGGCACACCATAAGGGTTCTTGTTACATTCATCACCTAGTGTAGTTCCCCACTTCACATGATGCATGATATTTTCGTCGTCTGCAAGTACTGTACTTGGTACCACTAAACCGGTAGCAGCAACAGCACTAACAGATACAGTTTTTTTGAAAAAATCTCTTCTGCTTGCAGATGTCAATTTTTCTTCTTGTTCTCTATTCAATTTTTCTCCTTTATATTTTTAAATTTGTATCAACCGAGGTTAAGAATAAGTTCTTTTCTTTTCGTTGATAAATGCTGAAGAATCTCTTCTCCGACATCTTCTCTATCTTGCCAATCTGACTCTTCATGAATATTATAAAGCTTTTTAAAATATTCATAATGGCTATCGCCACTTGTGACTTTAAAAAAATAAAATCTTCGGTAGCTAGTGCCATTGATATCACTAATGGCAATTTTTTTATTCTCGCTGTCTGGATACACCTCCTCTTTAATGTACTTGGTAAAAAAGTCAGACTCTTTTAACCAGTTGTACAGATGAAGATCAGAATCTTT
>Ga0164318_10006296_pt1 | contig 11493 bp, 18 predicted proteins | sample GuaBasSedimGuay9_FD_113734 | JGI IMG/M metagenome (GOLD analysis project Ga0164318, IMG submission 113734) | Subseafloor sediment microbial communities from Guaymas Basin, Gulf of California, Mexico - Guay9, Core 4571-4, 0-3 cm | ecosystem: Environmental > Aquatic > Marine > Hydrothermal vents... | reverse complement strand
TTGCCGGAAACAAGAGAGATAGCTCCCACAGGGCAAATATTCACACAGGCACCACAGCCAACACACTCTTCCTTATCAACTCTTGGCATATCGCACCTCCTTTTAAGAATTATCCGACAATGCCCATCACTTTATGCCATATTTCCTTTATATTACGAGATGCCTCACATTCAGCATATTCAATAACAGAAACACCTGCAAGCTGCGCTTCAGTAACTTTCTCATCATACGGTATGACCCCTATAAACTCAGCATTGTATTTCTTGCCCAAAGTTCTTATCTCCTCAGTAATATTGGGATTTAAATCATATTTATTCACGACTATGCCTGATGGTATACCGAAATGTTTCGTAACATCAAGTATACGCCCTGCATCATGAATACCTGATACTGTAGGTTCAGTAACAATCAATGTATATTCGGAACCGGTTATAGAAGAAATAACCGGACATCCTGTTCCCGGAGCACCGTCAATAATAGCTTTGCTTCTGGCCGTTCTTTGAGCAGCCAAAGCTTCTTTATCTCTTACCAGCGTAACAAGCCTGCCTGAGTTTTCCTGTGCTACTCCAAGCTTCGCATGGCTCAAAGGCCCTAAACGCGTTTCTGATATAAACCACTCTCCGTTAACGGCATCTTTTGCCTCTATGGCGTTATCTTCGCAAACAATGATACAGACGCCGCATCCTTCACAGGCAACAGGGTCAATAAAAAATCTATGCACTCCATCTATCACTTTATCTCCAATTGCCTCAAACCGGCATTCTTCTTTACATCTGCCGCATCCGGTACATTTATCCTGTATTATTTCAACGGCTACGCCGCCGCTAAAGACTCCTCTTTCTTTAATCTCCGGCTTCAATACAAGATGCAAATCAGCAGCATCTACATCACAATCTGATATTACTGTATCCTTATCCAAAGCGGCCAGCGCCGCGAATGAAGCAGTAAGCGAAGTCTTGCCCGTCCCGCCTTTTCCGCTTATAATAACAAGCTCTTTTGGCTTTTTACCCGCGCGTTCCGGGGAAGAATCCATTTTCACATCCGCTTCTTCACTGTGATTGCTTACTATATTTATTCCTATCTTCTTCGGCTCTTTCTTATGCTGAGCAGCATCTATAATCTTTTGAGAAAGTTTATGAAAGATATCGTAATATTGTTTAAGTTCCTCGGCAATTATTTCACCTCTTGAATAAACCTCGGCAATCCCGCGGTCATCAGGAATCTCTCCTATAATTTCCAAGTCAGCACTGCGGCAATAATCTTTAAGGTCATTGTTGTAATAATGAGCGCGATTAACCAAAACGACAGGCTCCTGGCCTATAGTCCTTGCCATATCAACTGCCAACTTTAAGTCATTAATACCAAATGGTGTTGGGTCAGTTACTAAAACACACAAATCAGCATCTTTTACGGTTTCTACAACAGGACAGGATACTCCCGGAGGAGAATCTATAATACTTATCCCATCTCTTGCGTATTCTTTTACTTTCTTAACAAGCCGCGGCGACATCCCGCCTTCGGCAGTTTCAAGTAAACAAAAGTGAAAATCTATATTCTTACTTTTGCCGTGTTTTAAAGTGCCGATTTTCTTTTCTTTTTCAATAATAGCATCCACAGGGCAAACTACCTTACACGCACCGCACGCATGGCATAACTCGTTAAAAATAAGTACCTTATCTTTTACTACCGCTATGGCATTGTAGTGGCATGCTCTTGCACATTTTCCGCAGTGTATACATTTATTCATATCAACCTTAAAAGGAGACAACAAGGTAACGTTTTCTTCTTTTGTAATCTGCGGTTTCAGGAAAAGATGGCCGTTAGGCGCCTCTACATCGCAATCAAGATAACGAACGTTATCGTACGTTTTAGATAACACAAAGGCGGTATTCGTAGAAACAAAGGTTTTGCCTGTCCCGCCCTTGCCGCTTGATATAACTATTTTTAAGTTCATATTACTACTCCTTACAAAAACATTCTCAATTTTATAAAGTCTCTTTCCAATACAGATTTCATATTCACATTGTAGGTAACTACTGCCGGATGATACAAAGGCATAATCTTCATAGAGGCAAAGATAGACTGGTAGTCAAAAATACTTCCATGAATCTTACTTATACCTTTGACTTTATCTTTTAAACCGAATTTCTCCATTATATAAAAAGTAGCAAAATTGCCTAAACAACATATCACTTTCGGCCTAATAATTTCTATCTGCCTGTCAAGATAAGGAGTACACATCTTTATTTCTTCCTTAGCCGGATTGCGATTGCCCGGAGGACGGCACTTTAGAATATTGGTAATATAAATATCCTTTCTGTCAATATTTACTTTGCCTAAAAGTCCATCTAAAATTCCCCCTGCCGCTCCGCAGAAAGGGACACCTGTTTTATCCTCGTTGGCTCCCGGGGCCTCGCCCACGAACATTATCTTTGCTTCGAGGCTTCCTTCACCCACGACCGGATTAAGCCTACTCTTATATAAACCGCATTTCTTACAGCTAATAACTTCCTGAGCTATCTTATCCAAACCATCCATCACAGCCATAAAATTTTATTTACCTTTCCATTGCCCTAAAACAGATATACTGTTTCTATCCGGTTAAATCGCAGGATCTCCTCCCGAATACAGCCGTTCCCAGCCTTACCATGTTTGACCCTTCCTCAATTGCTACTTTGTAGGAATTCGACATTCCCATAGAGATATATTTTAAATCTACGTTAGGCAAATTAAGTCTCTTCAACATACCAAAAATCTCTTTCGTCTTCCTAAAATACCCCCTTAAATCATCGGGACTGCCTGTCCTTGGGCCCATAGTCATTAATCCTTCTAACCTTAGACGGCTCAGGCCTGAGATATCCTTAACCAGCTCCTCGACAGCCTCATACTCCGGTTTAACGCCGGATTTTGTTATCTCGCTGCCGATATTTATTTCCACGAAGACAGAAACTATCTTACCTGCCTTCCCTGCTCTATCATTCAGCGCGCGGGCAAGTTCCGTCGAATCAACCGTTTCAAAACAATCGAATATCTTAAGCGCTTTATTAATTTTATTCTTCTGCAAAGTTCCGATAAAATGCCATTTCACTTTCTCAGCAAGAGCGCCCAGCTCGCTATAAACACGCTCCGCTTCCTGAACATAGTTTTCTCCGATAATATCCGCGCCCGCAAGAATCGCTTCTTTTATCTCATCCGCGCTTCTCGTCTTCGCCGCCAAAACCATCTTTACATAATCGGGAATTTCTCCGCGTAATTTTAAGTAACTGCTCCCTATGCTCATCGTCCGCTGGCTAAAGCATTAACTAATTCTCTGCAGTAATAAGGGATATCTTTAACAACTCTGCCCCAGACCAAATTTCCGTCACGAAATGCGGGCAAATCCCGCCAAATGGCGCCGGCATTTATAAGGTCATCTTTTATCCCTATCGAGCCGGTGGCACTCTTGCCTCTAACGATACCAGCTGATATCCCCACCAGACCTGCATGGCAGATCATTCCTATAACTTTATCATCCTCATAGATTCTCTTTACGAAACTAATAATATCTTTATCTCTTCTTATTTTATCCGGCGCCCATCCTCCGGGAATCAAAACTGCATCTACATCAGAAGGATTAATCTCAGAAGCTTTATATTCACTTTTTGCTTTCAACCCGCCGGATTTGCTCAGGTATTCCTCATTCTTGTTTAACCCGACGATTTTTACATCCGCCCCTTCTTCTATCATCCTCATATAAACCACCCAGAATTCTAAATCTTCGTATCCGGGGCCGGCCAGCATAATAATCTTCTTTTTCTCCAACCGCATTGTAAACTCCTGTTTTAATCAGGCTTTAATACTAAACACTTTGCCCCTTTGCCCTCACTCTTTATATTCTTTATTTTGCCTATATTATTCCTAATAAGCTCTACTGCTTCCGCAATAGTACTTACCCTTGTAACCACACATACAAATTTGTTTTCCAGCCGTTTAATATTCGGGCCGAATCTCCTGGCAGCTATAACATCTACTCCCTCTATAGCCGATGCCGTAGCCCTTGCCTTTTTTGGGTCTCCATGCGGCATGCTCTCATCACCCGCATACCTGGCATTTTTTCTTTTATCTACAAGCTCTTCCCTGCCCTCAAGAAACCTGTAAACGTAGAAATACTTTGCCATGCCAAAATGATCATCGGCCAGGTTCTTACCATCATCCGTGGCGAAAGCAGCTAACAAGTATTCTTTTCCTCTCTCTCCGGAAACAATTTCCATATCCGGCTCCTTACCCGGCAGGGCGCGAAGCGCCTAATTACAAAACTATTTCTGCCTTTTATCAACAGGCTCAAAGTTCAGCACAACACATTCATTGTAATAATCATCATGTAAACACTCTCCGTGTATTTTGTCCTTGAGGGTAAATCCTGAAACCTCAACTTCTTTTATGATATCTTCCAGCCCTAAAGAGGCCAGCTCCATCAAGGGAAAATCATCCTTGTAATGTTTAGGATAAAGGGAAAAAATACCACCGTCTCTTAAGAGCCGGCGCACTTCATTATAAACTAACGCTCTTTTCCCCGAATAATGCACAACATCGTAACATAAAACAATATCTATAGAATTATTGCCTAAAGGTATTTTAGTATCTCCTTTTATTAGACTTATATTATTTAATCCAAATTGTTTTGCAGTCTCCTCCAGTTCACGCAAAGCATCACTATCCTTATCGAACGCATAAACCTTCCCTCTGTCTCCCACAAGTTTTGCCGCGGGGATTGTGTAATGGCCCGGCCCGCATCCGAAATCTAACACCTTCTGCCCCCGGCTTACTCCTATTCTCCTTAAAAACTTTTCTCCGTCTTTATCAACCCACTTCCGGACACCGCGATTCATCTTAAAATCATCCTTTCCATGCATTTTGAGCCATCTTCATAAACCTCTCCCGCTCGTCATCATCCATTTCCTTAACATTTACCGTAACGGATATATCTTTAACAGCGTCTTTTAACGCTTTCTTTATATCTTCGATGAGCATATCTTTTATAGGTATACCGGCAAAAGGAGCATTCAGCGTCAGAGAAACTTCATTTTCGCCAGCCGATATATCTTTAATCATGCCGAGTTCAAAAAGTGTACTGTTAATTTCAGGATGTTCAACGTTCTTGATTGCTTTCTCAACTTTATTCTTTACCTCATCAGTTTCCATATTTCCCCCTCTTTGTGAATGTTACGCAAATGCTTACTGCTAATACTCGCGAGGTAAATACTTATAAACTAAGCATATAGCTGTTCTAACCTATTTTTATTTCAGCAATAACTTCAACTTTTGACTTCACAGACTCTGATATGAGACAGTTCCTGCCGGACATTTCTATAATACGTTTTGTCCTATCTGTATCTTCTCTATCCCTGATTGTTACTATTGGTTTGACACTAATATGGGATATCATAAATGCATTGTCTACCTTTTCAAGAACGCCCTCGGCATTGCTTTCATAACCTGTAAAGTCAAGATGTTCCTTCCGGACATAATACAGAAATGTTGTCATAATACATGAGTTGACAGAGGCAATCAGCAAATCTTCGGGCGTCCACACACCACGATGGCCCTTAAACTCAGGCGGAGTAGCAATTTCCATATCGGGCTTCTCCAAAGAAGAAAGCGTACCTTTTCTTTCTCCGTTCCACTTCACAGTATTTCTGTAAAAAAACTGTTTACTTTTAACTCCTGCCATTTTACTCCCTATGAACTTACTGCAAAACTCCCGCTTTGCGGCGAGATAAGAGCCGGTTCATTACTCTTCATTTGCCAGTCAATCCAAATGGATTTTCTCAATACTAAGGCCAGAGGTCCCATTTAATTATTTACATCCCTCCCTTAGTGTAAACATCGGTAATCTCTTGTACAACAATTAAAAACAGGTAGGACAAGTTGGACAAGTTCCTGTTGAACAGCTCGGCCCTGAAGAAGAATTATGCCCCGGTGCTCCTACGCTAAAAGACCCAAAAGCTTTCTTAATATTGGTACTATTGCAATTTTTGCATTTAAGTTTGGCTTTCTTGGAAGTAACCCCGACTAATAAATCAAACTTCTCACCGCAATCATTACATACATAGGTATATACCGGCATATTACCTCCTTTCCATTATATTCGTATTGCCAAATCTGTATTTAAATTCCAAATAACAAATTACAAACCCCAAATAAATCCCAATATCACCCTTAACATACTGCCTTTACATATGGGGTTTTATAAAAGCCTCAAGGCTTCTTTTAGGCAGTGCTCCTATTGTAGTCTGCACCGGCTCGCCATTCTTAAAAACCATAAGTGTAGGGATACTCATTATACCGTAACGTGTAGCAACTCCTCCTGCATCATCAACATTAACCTTACATACTTTTATTTTCCCGTCGTACTCGTCGGCAATTTCTTCCAGCGCAGGCGCAACCATAAGACACGGCCCGCACCACGGCGCCCAGAAATCAACAAGACACGGTAAATCCGAATTTAAAACTTCTGACTCAAAATTATTATCTCCGACATGCACCAGCATAGCCTATCCTCCTTTCTGGTCTGTAAATACCGCGGCCAATTATGCCTTTTGTTTTAATATTTTTATAATCCTGCTTACCCTTTTATCAACAACTTTATAGCACCTTCTTACGCCTTCTTTTCTTACCACAACAACCCCTTTAGATTTAAGCATACCGAGATGCTGCGAAACTGTTGACTGAGGAATGTTAAAAATATCAATAATCTTGTTAACATTGCACTCGCCAGACACAAGACACTCTACCATCTTAAGCCTCGAAGGATTACCTAATATCTTTAATAACTCGGAGTCTTTCTCGTAATCAATTGCCATAGTAACCCCTTATATTTATAAATTCAGATATTACAATATAGTAATTGATTTGTCAAGTATCAAATTTAGGAGCTGTTGCACCCTTGCGGGCACAGGCACCCTTGCGGGCACAGGCACCCTGCGGGCACAGGCAAAACGCACCAGTCTCAACTTTTTTATCCCTGCCTGCCGAAGCCTCGGCGCAGGCAGAGCCGGAATCATCTTCTAACCTGTGCCCGCAAGGGTATAAGGGTATCACTGTCCTCGGGCGATGTTGCTATAGCAAGCAGCGCCATTTAGTATTTTCTTATTTCTTGTGAGACTAAAAGAACCTGATTGCAGCGGGAAAAAACCGGTTACGCAGATATATTATTACACAGATTTATTAGGTACGGCGATGGCTTCCGGAAAATCTTTCCCAGAGTAAAAATATGATAATATTCGTCTCTAAATCGTATTGTCAAAAACCAAAAGAGAATAAAAGAAAGCCGATACCTATGCCTATAATAAAATTAAACACCTTTATCAATAGCGAATCTTTCAAAGTATAAGATAAAAGAGGCAGCATCCCGTGCCCGTCCTGAATGATTGACGAGGCTAAAAGCACAGAAAAAGGGATAATACCCTTAGCAAACATTACTACAAACATAAGGTGCGGCCCGGACTCAGGAATTATGCCTATTACAGAAGCAATCAGAAGTACCCAAAGCATATGCGCCTTCACGAACGCCTCGAGATTCCAAAATTTTAAGCCTATATCTATAACCAAAAGAGCACCAAAACTCCACAGAAACACCTTCCATAAATGTTTCTTTGCGATATGCTGCCATATATGTTCCTGTAAATAATGGTCCGGCACAGTAATTATAATAAACGACGCTAGAGAAAATAAAGAAACAAAAGTAATTCTCTTCCAGTCCCATATCTTAGGGCCTACTGCCCCGCTTATGAACCCATATAGGACCGAGAAAACAAGAATTATAAGAAGAAATCTTGCCAGAGACAAATTCTTCATATGCTTTACAATTTCTTTCCAGTTGAATATATTACCCGCGTCTTTGTGATGAACAACGGATGACTTGCACTCCTGGCAAGGTCTTATTCTTAATAAAGGGGCGATCTTATCTATAATATAGGCGGAAATTATACCGAGTATAAACAGGATGCCAAATAAAATTAAGGCTTTTCTGGGAAACATCGCGAGCATAACAAATGCTTCGTCTCCGCTTGTTGCAATCATTCCTCCCGCTATTGCTCCAAAAGAAATGAGCCCATGCACATAGAAAGATACATTCATAAACGCACCGAGACATCCGGGAGTCGAGCCTAAAAACGAAGCTGTGATATACTGTCTGAATAGCCCGCCTTTCATAGATTCGCTCATTCTGCCCTTTGTTAAAACATTAAAATAATCGACAAGCATCATCATCACAAAAACAAAGCTTGTGATTATCAAAGCCTGCTTCAGATTAGCGGTAACAATATCCATAACCTGTTTATTTTAGATTATTATCCAGGCTTCCGTCGGGAAGCATATAATCGGGATGATACTCTCCCTTTTCTTCCATATCGTAACGAACACACTGCTTCCAATTCCCCTTGCAATACATTTCTATCCACCTGGAGTCCAGTCTTTTCTCTTCATAAAAACGCTTCATAGGGCAAATACTGAACCACTTGCATTCCCTTTGTATCATACCTCAATAGTATCACCAACTTTTATTGCGATATATTTATCTTTATATACCCTCTTAAACTCCTCCTGCGCGTCATAACCCGTGCAATGAGTAGGGCCGGCATTTACAACATCCATTTTAATAAAATTATCCACTATTAATTTTATCTCCCTTCGTTCTTTATTCATAAGATGGAAGCCGCCAAAAACCATCCAAATCTTGTCACCAGGGAAATCGCCTTTAACTTTCTCTATAATCTTTACTATTCCGGGATGCGAACATCCCGTAGCTATAGTAAGGCCGTTATCTGTTTTCATAACAAGTGCCTGCTCGAAGATATATTCCTCTTTATAACGCCCCTTTATCTGGCCTGTAACAAAAACACCGCTTTCAATCTCATTTACAGTATCTGACTCAATCAATTCAGCGCCTAACTTCCTTACTCTATCCTTAAATTCTTCGCTGAAGCCGCGGCAGCTATAAACACTGACACCGCCTGTCTTTTTAAGCAATTCCCATAGGCCGCCTGTATGATCCCAGTGGTCATGAGAAATAACAATTTTTTTTATCTTCTTTATATTTACTCCTAAATTCTCCATATTATCAAGCAGCCACCCCCCTTTTTCTCCCGTGTCGAAAAGGACGCTGTCTCCTATAAGAAAAGATACTCCCCACCCTGTATTGAGGCCCCTTCTGCCGGTATCCTTATCGAAAATTATTCTTATCTTCATTGTTAAACCCAAGGCTTATCAATTCTTTCTTAAGACTGTACAAATTTCTTTTCGTAAAAAACAAGTGACTCCTGCAGCTGCAATCGGAGCTGCCAAATTTATCTATAAAATCATAACCTTTATTATAAAAAGCTCCTGCCGCGGCACATTCCGCTATTTTTTGACTTAGCCATATTTCTTTTATCCGATTATACCTGCGCGAGAGAAAATAATCAATATGCCAAAATATTTTTTTCCTTGCTGAAAGATGCCTCTTTATTCTTGCCTTATAAGCTCTTTTTGCAGAACCGATATAAAGATATGCCCCGTTCTTAAAAAAAATCTTCCCTAAGCTTCCCACGTTAATACATACGTCCTTTTTTAAGACTATCCAAAGTATATAAGTCATCGGTTTATTCTGCGGTAAGAATTGTTCTTACTGCGGAAAATGAACAAAATATGCGGGAATTTCTTATAAACGAGAGTCTAAACTTTGCCTCTTCTTCTTAGGGTATCCTCTTTGCTTATGGGCGTAACTTTCACCTTTGGCGCCTCATATACCGAAACAACATTCATACCCTTAAAATAATCTTTTATTGCGTAAATCTCTTTTTTGGATAGCGGTTTTACTCTGGACGGCCTTAAGGGAGTATTAATTTGAACCTCATCGGGATTAATCTCTTTCGCAATACGCGCGATATCTTTCGCGTAATCTTTATTTGCCTCAACAAACATAATCTGCAAAGCAAGCTTACCTTTATAAACCCTCTTAAACTCTTTTATCGCGTTTACAACGGTATCGAACTTTATTGATTCTAAAGGTCTGTTTATAGACTCGAATAATCCTTGAGAAGGCGCATCAAGCTTAGCAGCAACAAAATCAACAGGCATTAAATCATCCTGGACGTCTTTTCTGTATAAAAGAGAAGAATTAGTCAATACTGCTATCTTTTCACTTCTTTCTTGCTTAACAGCTCTCACCATCTCACCCAAATTCCTGGCTAAAACAGGCTCGGCGCGTCCGGAAAAAGTAATATAATCTACTTCTGTAGGAGGGAGCATCTTAAGCTCATTTATTATCTCTTCTGCAGGCACGAAAACTCTTCTCTCGTCGCTGAATATTTCTGTTTCGCCAACCTGGCAGTAAAGGCAGTCGAAGGTACAAATTTTCCTCATACAAGGTACAGGGTCTATCCCCAAAGAACGCCCCAGCCTCCATGAAGGGACCGGCCCGTAAATATACCTATAATCGTATTCTTTCATTCTAAACTGCCTACGATTTTATCTATTATCACTTTCATAATACCTGTGGCAATGCCATCTTTACTGGAATTAATGAATGGCTTCCCTGAATCTCCAAAACCAACAATATTCGGCTCAAAAGGAATAGCGCCTAAGAACGGGACGCCTATCTGTGCCGCGGCGTTTCTGCCTCCGTCTTTACCAAACAAATCGATATGCCCCCCGCAATGAGGACATACAAACCCGCTCATATTCTCAATTACCCCTGTAACAGGAATGTTTAACTCCTTAGCAAACAATACGCTTTTCCGGGAATCCAATATAGCAACATCCTGCGGAGTAGTAACAATCAAAGCCCCGTTTAAATCCGGTATAAGCTGACAGACGCTCAAAGGCTCGTCTCCTGTACCGGGAGGAGAATCAACAATTAAAAAATCAAGACTGCCCCAGTTTACGTCAGAAAGAAATTGTTTTATAACCCCCATCTTTAGCGGGCCCCGCCATATAACAGGCTGGTTCTTACTTGTTTCTATTAAGGCGATACTGACTACTTTAAGCCCCGGGATTGACTCAACAGGTTCAATACCTTTATCAGAACCTGAAAGAGCCTTATCTTCAATCCCCAGCATCTTAGCTACATTTGGCCCGTGTATGTCTACATCCAGTATACCGGTCTTATAACCTCTTAGAGCCAAACCATAAGCTATGTTAACGGCAACCGTGGTTTTGCCTACTCCGCCTTTCCCGCTCATTACGATAAACTTGCGTTTTATACTGCGCATTTTATCTTTTAGGCGAGTGTCCTGTTCTCTTGTTTTATTTCCTGACGCGTACTGCATAATACCTTTCCCCCCGCGGTTTTGGAAGACAATTAATTATAGCAAAACTCAACTCTATGGTAAATATATATTATTGCTCATGTAATTACAATATAGAAATGTTAATTTTTATCTTTCAGGCTGCCCTCCATAATTTAAGATACTCTATAGGTTTATCAAAGAACTAAGATTGCATAGTATTAAAACCTATAATCAGGCCAACAGG
>Ga0164318_10006295_pt1 | contig 11494 bp, 16 predicted proteins | sample GuaBasSedimGuay9_FD_113734 | JGI IMG/M metagenome (GOLD analysis project Ga0164318, IMG submission 113734) | Subseafloor sediment microbial communities from Guaymas Basin, Gulf of California, Mexico - Guay9, Core 4571-4, 0-3 cm | ecosystem: Environmental > Aquatic > Marine > Hydrothermal vents... | reverse complement strand
TGTCATGAGAATTCAGAGAAAAATAGATTTAAAAGGGTTTCTATGAGAACATAACTATTTAAAGAATAAAATTTTATTATAAATATGAAAAAATCAGTTATAATTGGAATAGTAATTGTTATAGCAATTGCACTAGGAATATATCTTTATACTTCTTCAGGACCCTCAAATTGCGCACAAGAAGGAGAATTATTTTCAAATGTTTTTACTGATAAGTATCCTGAACATTGTTGTGAAGGATTAATGGACTGGCATTCAGGAATGGATACAAGTATTTCTATTGCAGATACATGTTATCAAACAGGATTATTAAGCGGGTGGCCTGTAGGAACATGTTTAAATTGCGGAAATAATATTTGTGAAGATATAGAAACTCCTTGTAATTGTCCGGAAGATTGTTTAGGAAAAGGAAAATCAGAGTATTTAACTGTTGAAGAATTTTGCACTGATGGCTACGACGAATATTGTGAAAATATTGAACCAATAAATCAAGAATTATGTAATTTATGTCAATGATTTTTCAATCTCAATTAATCTTTTTATTTTTTCTTCGCGAACATCTCCTTCAATTCCACATTTAAAAAAATCAGCTTGAAATCCAAATGCCAAGTCAGCAAGAATTGTTTCTTCTGTTTCTCCACTTCTATGAGAAAAAACAATTTTAATATTATTCTTCTTAGCCATCTCAACAACTTCTTTGACTTTTAATAAAGAGCCAATTTGATTTGGTTTAACAATTATTGCATTAATGCTTTTCATTTTTATTGCTTTTTCTAATCTTTTTGGATTTGTTGTTGTTAAATCATCTCCGACAATCAAAGAATTTGGAAATTTTTTTAAGAGTTTTGCAAAGCTTTCAAAATCTTCTTCATCAAAAGCATCTTCAATGTAAAATAAATTATAATTTTTAATTAAATTACTTACATAAAACAATTGCTCCTCTTTTGTTCTCTTTAGAAGAGGATTTTTATAATTATATTTTTTTCTTTTATAAAAACTTGAGGCTGCAATATCTAATCCTAAAGGAATTTTAGTTTGCTTTAAAATATCTAAAACTTCTTTTTCTGTTAAAGAAGTCATCCAAGCATTTTCATCATTTGTTTCTCCATGAAATTTTTTATCTTTTTCTTCCAACAAACTTTTTACTTGTTTTTTTATTTTTTTATTTAATTCATATGCTTCTTTTACTGATTTAACATCAGGTATTAAAAGAAACTCTTGAAAATCTGGTTTTTTTTCAATTTCAGAATGTTTTCCTCCGCCGACACAATTTCCAACTAATCTTGGAAACTTTTTTGAGGTTGAATTAATTAACTGCCATATTTGTTTTTTTTCTTGTTTTGCCAAAGCTTTTAAAATTGCTGATTCTAATGCAAAAAGAGTATTTGCTCCAAGATTTCTGTCACAGATATCTTCAACTCTTCTTAAATCTTCTATTTTTTCAATAATTTCTTTGGAAAAATATTCTTTGAATTCTTTTAAGGTTTTTATATCTTCTTCAAGATTTTTTTTATAAGGTTTTATTTCATTTTTTCCTTTTGATTTTCCATTTGGAGAGCTTGCAGAAAAATTGCCAACATCAGTGTTTATAGAAACTAAAATTGTTTTTTCTTTTCGAGAATCAAGAACACTTTTAGCTGTAACTTTTTTTATAACAACCATGAAATCCAAAACATAATTTTCTTTATAAACTTTCTTAGAATTAAAGATTATTCAATCTCTTCCTCTTCTGTTTCATCTTCAGGCTTAGCAAGACCCATTATTTCTCCTTCTTCAATTATTTCTTTTTCTTCTTCTTTTTCAATTTCTTCTTTCTTTACGTCGCTGATTTTTATTTCTTTTGCTCTTTTTAGTTTTTCTTCTTTTTTTTCAGGCAAAGGTTTTTTTATAGATATTGGGAGAATGTTTGAATTAAATTCTGTTTCTGCAATTTTTAGAGCATCAAATTTTATCTCTTCTAAATCTTCTTTATTTATTTTAATTAATAAAGGCGCATTCATGGCTATCTGCAAAGCTCTTGCTCCAAGAATTCTTGCAATCTCATATTTGCTAAAACCTTCTTTTTCCATTTATTTTAGATATTTTTCTATTTTTTTAAATACTTTGCTTTGAGCTTTTTCAATTATGTCAAGAATTTTATTAACCTCATCAACACTTAAACTGCTACTTTCTCCTTTCTGTATAGATGAAATAACTCCTTCATAACTTCCAATAGTCATTCTTGCTTCACTAACATCTTCCTCTTCTCTTGTGGGGTCAATAATTAAATTGTCATCTATTTTATGTATAGTCAAAGATATTGGAATATGGTCTGTAAGTGGAATTTTTTTATCTGTCCATTCTCCATATAAAACTTTTTCTTCTTTTGAATCATATTTTGGAATTCTTGCATTTTTTAATGCAACTACAGCCCCTATTCCTGCTGCATCAAGCATGTTTCCGTCGTCATTAATAGAGTAGATATCTACGAAAATTGTCCAAACCTTTTCTCCTTTTTTAATGCATAGTTTTTCAAAATCAATAAATCCACTTTCTCTTAATCCTCTGTCTATAACTCTTCCAATTTCAAGTGAATTAAATCCAGGTCTCCCTATTTCAATTCTGCCTGAGCTTAATGGAAGCAATTCTGCTGTTGTCATTAAGTTTCCTTTATCTGGAGAATCAGGATAAGGTTCTGAAACATCCATTTTAACACCAACTATTACTTCTGTTTTGCCAATTTTTACTCTTGCTGAACCTTCTGCTTTTTTTGATACTCCTGTTTCAATAATTATCTCTCTGAACTCATCAAGTTTTCTTCCATCAAATCTTTTCCCTTCTCTTAAAAATTCTTTTATTCTATCGCCAGTAATTTTTGGGGTTTCCATCTCCATTTTATTTTTCAATCTCCTTTAAAGTTTTTCTTTGAATTTCAATTATCTTCTTGCATGATTTTCTTGCTAATTCAATAACTTCTTTTAATTGTTCTTTGCTTATTTTTCCATCTAATTGAAGATGAGTTATTTTTTCATCCCCTGTCATAGATATCGGAATATCAGTTGCTCCTTCTCCTTCTTCCCAATCTTCTTCAGCTTTATTAACATCAACAACTAATTGTTTGTCTAATTTTCCTATGGCTATGCTTGAAACTAAATTCTTCATTGGCAACCCTGCATGAGCTAAAGCCATTGATGCTGCATTTATCCCTGCACATCTTGTTCCAGCGTCAGCTTGAATAATATTTACATAAACATCTATAACCATTCCAGGATATTTCTTTAACATTAATACAGGCTCTAATGCCCATTCAATAATCTTGCTGATTTCAGTGCTTCTTCTGCTTGGTCCAGGACGTATCCTCTCTGTAACAGAAAAACTATTCATAGTATATGTGCATCTTAAAACCCCTTTTTCAGGATTTTGTTTATGTTGAGGATGCATTTTTTTAGGCCCATAAACCGCGGCGATAGCAATTGTATCCCCTGTTGAGAACATTGCACTTCCATCTGCATTTGGAATTATTCCTATTTTTGCTTTAATCTCTCGCATTTCATCAGGCTTTCTTCCATCAGGTCTTTTAAATTCTGCCATTTTATTTTTCTTTTTCAAACCATTTTTTTAATTCATCTGTCAATCCTTCTATAAAAGATTTTTCACTAACAAAAAAGATTGCTTTTTTTGCTAAAAGTTCTTCTTCGATTTTATTTCCTCTAATCCAAATAAATCCATTTTGTCCTACAGTAATATTGCACCCTGTTTCCTCTTTTATTATCTTTATCATACTTCCTTCTTTTCCAATAATTCTTGGGACTTTATTTGGATTTACTTTAATTATAATTCCTTCTTCAATTTTTCCTAATCCTCGTGATTTAATACTTAAATCAATTCCTCTTTTATTAATGCTCCAAATTTTTACAACTGCCATGTCTCCAATTTCCATAACTTCTTCTAAAGCATCCTTATTAACATATCTCGGAACTTCAGTTAATGGAAGAAAAGCTCTTTGAGCAGTTCCTATATCAATAACCCATCCATTAAAAGTGATGTCTTCTACTTTTCCAATTACAACATTTCCCCTTCGTGGACTATATACTCCTGATAAAGGAATAACCTTAACAAGCCCATTTGATTCTTCTTCTAACCCATATCTTAAAGCAGTGATTTCTTCTCCTCTTTTTTCAGTTCCTTCTCCAGGAAGATAATTTTCTCCTTTTACAATGCTTTCTCCAGGAACTACTATTTTTCTACTCATTTTTAATTTCCTCTGTTAATGCACTTCCATGAGTGACTGAATTTAATTTGTCATAAAAATCTATTACTATCCCTGCTGGAACTTCTACTATAACTTCTAAGCTTCCATTATCTTTCCAATCTTCTTCTTCTTTATAAGCACTGATTACACCATATGCTTTTCCAGTATATTCAGCTGGAATTGTTATTTTAATTTTTTTTGTTTTTAATTTTATTGGGAGAATAGGGCTTATTTTTTCTAGAATTTCTTTTATTTGATTTTCAACAGGAACATTTTTGATATTTATATGGGCTTCTTCTAAAGCATTTTTTATTCTTTCAGGAGTATTAGGATTTCCTGTTTGAGGATTTATTGAATTAACAGCAAGAAACTCAACAATTTGTTTTATTTTTTTTTCTTGTTCTTCGTTTCTATGCTCTTGAGTTGTTAAAACTTCGCCTTCTTTTACAATTCTTTGAGCTATCTCATCTATGTTGTCTGTTCCAAATGCTTCTTTTAAATCAGAACTAGATGCTCTTTCTCCTTTTTTTGAATCAGAAAAAATCATGTCTCCATCAATGTTAATTGAAGAAATCTCCCCTTTTTTAAATTTCAATGCATCTTCAAGATTTACAATAACTTCAAATCTTTTCCCAGCTTTTTTAATTCTTGCTAATGTACTAACCATTTTATAATAATTTATTAATTTCTTCTCCTTCTGTTTTTATGATTTCGCCTTTGTCAGTTTTAATAAATACTAATTCAAATTTCTTTATATCAAATTTATCTCCTTGAATCTCTTTAAAAATTTCAAGAGAAATCTTAGCACCTTTTTTAATTGTTAAATTCTCTGAATATTTTTCTCTTAATTTTCCTTTTATTTCCTCGTCATTTTCTCCAATTGCATTTGCATAATATGCCAAGTAATTTCCAGTAACATCACTAGTGTATAATTCAGGCTTTTTTTTATTAATTCCAGCAATCATCATAGACACCCCAAAAGGCCTTGCGCCTCCATATTGGCTGAATTGTTGTTTTATATTTGATATTTCTTTAACAATCAATTCTGGTTCAATAGGAGAATCATAAGTTACTCTATGTTGTTGAGCAAGAATCTGGGCTTTTTCAATTAAAACTCTCGCATCAGAAACAATACCTGCGATGCTTGCAATAATATGAGAATCAATTTCATAAATTTTATCAGCTGATTTTGAAACAACAAGATTGTCAGTTATTCTTTTATCAGCAAGTATAAAAACTCCATCAGAACAAACCATTCCTATGCTTGAGCTTCCAAGACGAACTGTTTTTTCAGCATACTCTACTTGGAGTAAATGTCCTTCAGGAGAGAACATTGTTGCAGTTCTGTCATATCCCATAGCCTGATGTTGTATGTCTGTTGGCATATCCATTTTCTATTTTTTAAGAGAATTTTATAATAAATTTAATCCTTTTTCCTTTCTCTTTATGAAAATATTCATAATTTAGTCTTTATAAGGTTTTTGGTTTGTATTTTAAAAACAAAGATTTATATTTGATATTTTCTTTAAATAAACATGAGTTTTGAAGCAATAGTTTGGTATCTTTTTTTAATTGATTCTCTTTTTGCCAATCTCACTGTTTTATTTTGGAAAAAATGGTATAATAAAACAAAATTTAGTAAAATCTTTCCAATCTCTTTTGTATGGACAACTTTTTATTTTATTCTTATAATCTGGGTGGGATGTGCTCTTTATAGATTAGGAATCTTAAATTTTACTTTTTAATCCTTTGATTGTCCCTGAAATTTTTAAAACTTCAATTTTTTCTGGCCAGACAGCAAAACTCGCTCTAACTTGATTGACTGCCTCTCTATTAATACAAATAATTGCAGAATTATTATTTGATTTAATAAAACTTAATCCAATTTTTGACATTCCTAACACTCCAATAAAATCTAATATAGAGTTTTCAATATTTTTTTTTAAATTTTTTCCTTTAATATAAAGATATCTTTTTTTTTCACGCATGCTTGGCTTTAATGATCTCATATTTTTTATAAGAAAAACAAATTTATTAATTTAATGGAATTGGATTTACTCTTAAAAGCATTTTTAAACTCTAATTATTAAATTATATAAAGAGGAAAAATAACATGGAAATTTGCACTGTCGGAGGATATGAAGAAGTAGGAAAAAATATGACTGCTATAAAAATAGGAGAGGATGTCATAATTTTAGATATGGGAGTTTATCTCCCCCCAATTGTAGAGCTAGAAGAGGGAGAGAGAAAAGAAAGATTATCTATTGAAAAATTAAGAAGAATTGGAGCTTTGCCTAATGATAAAGTTTTGGACAAGCTTGGATGGAAAGATAAAGTCAGAGCAATTATTATTGGACATGCTCATTTAGATCACATAGGTGCTGTGCCTTATCTTGCAAATCGTTATCCTAATGCAACTATTTATGCCTCTCCTTTTACTATGGCTGTTTTAAATCTTATTTTAGATGATGAAAAAATTAATCTAAGAAATAAAAAAAGAGTTATCACCCCCGATTCAAACTTTGTTATTCAAGGCAAAACTCAAAATTACAAAATTGATTTTGTAAGAACTACTCATTCAACTCTTCAGTGTGTTTTTCCTGTTATTCATACTCAGGACGGAGCAATTCTTTACGGGCTTGATTTTAAACTTGATGATTTTCCAGTGATTGGACAGCCTCCAAATTATAAAAAATTAAAAGAATTAGGAAGAAAAGGAGTAAAAATACTTATTTTAGATTCTCTTTATTCTGGGACAGATAGAAAAACTCCAAGTGAAAGAATTGCAAGAGATTTATTAGAAGAGGCATTTTCATCTGCAAGAAATAAAAATTCTGCATTATTTGTAACAACTTTTTCATCTCATATTGCTAGATTAAAGAGTATAGTTGATTTTGGCAAAAGAACAAAAAGGCAAATTATTTTTATTGGAAGAAGCTTGAATAAATATGTTACTGCTGCAATAAAAGTAAATAAGTGTCCTTTTAGAAAAAATATTAAATTAATTAAATACAGAAAACAAATAAATTCAATGTTAAATAAAGTTGAGAAAAATAGAGGAAAATATTTAATTGTCTGCACAGGGCATCAAGCAGAGCCTGGTTCAATTATGGACAGAATTGTTAAAGGCGAAACTCCTTTTAAATTTAAATTAGGAGATAATGTAATTTTTTCATCAAGCATAATTCCTACACCAGTAAATATTCTGGCAAGAGAAAAAATGGACAAAAAATTAAGAGCTAAAGGAGTTAAAGTTCAAACAGATGTTCATGTATCAGGACATGGAAGCAAAGAAGATATGAGAGAATTAATATTAATGTTAAAACCTCAGCATCTAATCCCTGCTCATGGTTCTCTTCAGCAAGAAGCTCCTTTAATTGAATTAGCCTCCGAATTAGGATATAAATTTGGAGAAAACTCTCATCTCACCTCTAATGGAAAAGTCTTAAAATTTGAAAATGCCAAATAATGAAATAATTGAAGGGTTAAGAAATGCTCTTTCAAGAGGTTATTCTCTTAAACAGGCAATGATGAGTTTTTATAATGCAGGATATAAAAAAGAAGATATTGAAGAAGCTGCAAGAATTCTTTCTCAGCACCCTTCTCAACCTCTTTCTCATCCTGAAAAATCTATCCCAGAGCATATAAAAAAGCCAGCAAAGAATCTTCCAACTCAAAAGATTAACAAAGAAGAACAAGAAACTCCTAATCAAAAAATTTCAAAATATGAAGAAAAAATAAAACCAAAAGGAAAATTAAAAATTATTTTGCTTATAATTTTGTTAATTATTTTAATCTCTGGATTAGTTGCGTTATTTATTTTTAAAGATGAATTGATTAATTTTTTTAGCAATTTAGTGTAAAATGCTTGAAATCTATCAGCCATCAGAGGATTCATATTTATTATCAGAAGCAATAAAAAAATTAAAACATCTAAAAAACAAAAAAGTTCTAGAAATTGGCTCTGGTTCAGGTTTTCAGCTTCAGATTCTTAAAGATTTAAATGTGAAAAATGTTTTTGCATCAGATATTAATCCTAATGCAGTAAAACAATGCAAATCTCTTGGATTTAAATGTGTTCAATCAGATTTATTTGAAAATATAAAAAATGCAACTTTAACAGGAGTGCAGAAAAAAAGTCGCCCTTCAATGCTTCGAGGAAGGAGCGCGAGGAAAATCAAGGGGTTTCCTCGCTTTGATCTAATTATTTTTAATCCTCCTTATCTTCCAAAAGATACAAATGAGCCCGAAACTTCTGCACTTGCAACAACAGGAGGAAAAAAAGGTTCAGAAATAATTAATAGATTTTTAAAACAAGCTAAGAATTATTTAAAGAAAAATGCAAAAATAATTCTTTTAACAAGTTCTTTAACAAAAAATATTAATTGGCAGAAATATAAAAGAAAAAAAATTGCACAAAAAAGTTTATTTTTTGAGAAACTTTATGTTTGGGAGATTACTCTTGAATAAGTATTTCATCTAAATTTTTTAAATTAAGAACTCTATTTTTTTTAGAAGTTTTTAAATAAAATATGGGATTTGAATAATGTAAGATTCCCATAATATATTCATCTTCAATAGGAATTATCACCATTTTTCCAACATACTCGCCTAAAAATCTTCTTCTTTTTTCAATATCTTCAGGAATTTTCTTAGGAGAGTATTTTCTCATAATTTTTTTATTAAAAAAGTTCTTTATTAAATTAATTACAATTAAGAATTATCTTTTGATGTCTTTCCAGGTTTTATTTTGTTTTTTCAATTCTTTTAATTGAGGCCATTTATCAATAAAAGTTTCTTTTTGAATTTGATAAAAAATTCCCAAAGGGATTTTTTTTGTAATATTATAATCAAATTCTTCTGCCTTTTTCCATGCTTTTGCAAAACTTGTTTTATCATGATTCTTTTCATCTATCCAGTATGTTTTTTGCTTGTATCCAATGTCTTTATGAAAAATTAAACAAGGTTGTAAAATTTCTATAAATGCAAATCCTTTATGCTTTAAAGCTTCTTTCAAAACATATTCAATTTGTTTTGAATCTGCAAAAACTCTTGCAATAAATGTTGCTCCAGAAGCAAGCATAAGTTTTATTGGATTTAAAGGAGAATTTTTTACTCCAAGAGGATTTGTTTTATCTTTATATCCAATTTCAGTTGTTGGTGTTGGTTGTCCAGTTGTTAATGCAAATACTTGATTATTATGAACAAAATATTTTATATCTGCATTATATCTTGCTGTATGAATTAAATGGCTTATCCCCTCAGCATAAGCATCTCCATCTCCTGAAAATCCAAGAATACTCAAATTTGGATTTCCTACTTTAATTCCAAGGCAAGTTGGAAGGACTCTCCCATGAAGAGTATTAATCCCATTTAAGTTAATATAATCAAAAATTTTAGCATGACATCCTATTCCTGTAACAATTGCAAAATCTTCTCTTTTTTTTCCTTTTGCAATCTCTTTTTCTAAAACTTTTTTTATGCCTGCGAGTATCTGGTTATTAAAACATCCTGGGCACCAGGTATTTTTTGTTTTTGTATCTAAATTATTTTTCATCTTAATCTCTTTTTAATCTCAAACTCAAGTTCGTCTCTTAAAAAAGCTCTGCCATCATATCTTAAAATTTTATTTTTGTCTGGAATATTAAATCCTGCTTTTTCCTTGATTAATTCACCTAATTCCCCGGTTGCGTTATTTTCTATTAAAATAAGATTTTTTCCTATTAACTCTCTCCATATTTCTTTTGGAAAAGGTTCTATATAAAGAATTTGAACAAATTTAACATCAAGTTCATCTATTGCATCTAAAATCGCTCCTTTTGGACTTCCCCAAGAAATAATAACATTTTCAGAATCTGTTTTTCCATAAACTTTAAATTGCTCAAACACAACTGCTTCTTCCTCAATAAATCTTTTTTTCTTTATTCTTTCCTCTATATTTTTTTTAATAATTTCAGGATTTTCTGTTGCACTTCCTTCCTTGTCTTTTTCATAACTATTATATCTTTTGAACTCAGTTGCTTTTTTTGAGATAGTTATTTTTGATTTCCAATCCAAAGTATAAAAACTCTCACTAAGATGTTTGTCGCTTAAAATTATAGATGGAACTTGATGTTTTTGAGAAAAATAAAATGCCTGACTTGTCAGTTCTTCTGCTTCTTTTGGGTCTCCAGGTGCAAGAACTATCCTTGGAAATTCTCCATGCCCTGAATGCCTTGCAATATTTAAATCTCCTTGCGCAGTATAAGTTGCAACTCCTGTTCCAGGCCCAGGTCTTTGAGCTAAATAAAAAACAAGAGGAATTTCTGCAATTCCTGTTAAACTTAAAGTTTCAGTCATTAAATCAAATCCTCCTCCAGAAGTTCCCACCATTGTCTTTGCCCCTGTTATTGCACTTCCAACACCTGCATTTGCTACTGCAATTTCATTTTCTAATTCAATTACAACATGATTATTCTCAATTTGTTTTGCTGCAAGTTCATTCATTACTGGAGTCGCAGGAGTCATAGGATAAGCATAATAAATATCTAATCCAGAATCAATTGCCCCATTAGAAATTCCTTTGCTTCCATTAATAAAAAATCTATCTTCTCCTTCTAGAATAATATCTACATCAGGAACTTCAATTTCAAAAATATTTTTTTGTTTTTCATATCCTTTTCTCGCTTCTTTTATATTTTCTTCAAATCTTTCTTTTAATTCTTTAAGTTCTCTTTCTAATAAACTGAAATCTAATCCATAGATTTTAAAAATCTCTCCAGCAAAAAACATATTTTTTTCTTTTCCTGAAAGAATCACTGTTTCTTTTTTTAATCTTTTTTTATGTATTCCCAACCCTTTTTCATCTAAATCAATTAAAACATCAACTTTGAAATCATTGCTATACACTGCTTCATTGGAAAAAGTCAAGACATTAAAATTATTTCCTCCTCTAATAAGAGATTGGTAATCTCTTGAGTAAAAAACATAAAATCCTTTTCTGACTAAGGCTCGTCCTAAAAGATGAGTTAAAACATTTGGTCCTTTTCCTGCTTCCCCTGAAATTAAAATATTAAACTTCATTTTATTATATTGAATTACACTCAATTTTATATATCCTTCTATTTTCAAGAGATTATAAACTTTTTTAATAAAAAGATGGTAAGATTTGCTCTAGTTCAAATAATCGCATTGATTTGGATTAGCAGGGAATCTAAAAAATAAAAATGACAAGATTTGCTCTAGTTCAAATAATCGCATTGATTTGGATTAGCAGGGAATCTA
>Ga0164318_10006293_pt1 | contig 11495 bp, 11 predicted proteins | sample GuaBasSedimGuay9_FD_113734 | JGI IMG/M metagenome (GOLD analysis project Ga0164318, IMG submission 113734) | Subseafloor sediment microbial communities from Guaymas Basin, Gulf of California, Mexico - Guay9, Core 4571-4, 0-3 cm | ecosystem: Environmental > Aquatic > Marine > Hydrothermal vents... | reverse complement strand
CGCCGCCAGACCGGCGAATCCCCAGACCGGGATCAGTGCAAAATTGAGCGCGACATTAACCGCCACCGATATGATCGAATAAAACATCGGCCGTTTGGCATCATCGAGCGCATAATATACAGGTGCCGCCACCCGGACTCCCGCAAAACCGACCAGTCCGAAAGCGTAAAAATACAGTGCCTTGGCCGTCTGCGAGGTCGCCTCCGCCCCGAACGCGCCCCGCTGATAAATCAGCCGCACCAGGTCATCACCGAATCCGGCCAGGTAAACAGCCGAGGGAATCACCAGGAACATGGTCAGCCCGATCGCCTCCCGGAATGTTCGGACCAGTTGCGAGACATCATCGCGGGCCGCATCAGCCGAAACCTTGGGCAACGTCACTGTCCCCACCGCCACCCCAAATACGCCCAGCGGGAAATGCATCAGGCGATAGGCGAAATTCAAATACGACATCGCCCCCTCGATCAGAAGCGAGGCCAGAAGTGTGTTTATAAGGATATTTATCCGCGAGGCCGACAGCCCGAGAATCATCGGCGAGATCAGACGAAGAATCCGTCGGATACCGGCATCGGCAAAATTAAGCATAAATTTGAAACGATAGCCGATCCTCAGCAAAGCCGGTATCTGGAAAACCAGTTGCCCGATTCCGCCAATAATTACGCCTACCGCCAGCGTATATATCGGTATGCTGAAATACTGGAAAAGCAACAGCGGTGTCAGAATCATGCCGACATTGAAAAGGGCCGGTGAAAGCGCCGGAATACCGAATCTACCGACCGAATTCAAAATACCCATAAAAACGGCCGAGACTGAAACCATCAGGAGATATATGAACATAATCCGGGTCAGGCTGACTGTCAGAACAAATTTACCGGGATCGGTGGCGAAACCCTTGGCCGATACATATACTATTGCGGGAGAAGCAATTATACCGACTGCAACAACCGCACCGACTATAAACAGCAGACCCGAAATGGTCAGATTGGCCAGACGAAAGGCCTCGGCTTTGCCGTCTTTGACTATTTTTTCCTTAAAAACCGGCACAAAAGCCGACGACAGCGCGCCTTCGGCAAACAGGTCACGAAGCAGGTTGGGAATTCGAAAAGCCGCCACGAAAGCATCGGTCGCCATCCCGGCGCCGAATAGATATGCCACCACCTGCTCCCGGACAAGCCCGAGAACCCGCGAAAAAGCGGTCGCCCCGGAGACCTTCCCGGCCGAGGCGGCCAGTGATTTTTCACTTCTATTCTCCATTGACAAAATATAAAATATTTATATATTAAAAGGTTCTAAAAAAACAACAGATGGAAAGGATTAGAAATTGCCCCATCATAAGTCTTGTAAGAAACGGATGAAGACCTCGGTTCTGGCCAGAGAGCGCAACCGGTCCGTACGTTCGCATATGAAAAATTCCATTAAGGCCCTTCGCGAGTGCCGGACGAGAACGGAAGCGGAAGCGATGGTCAAGGATGTCATGAGCGTTATCGATAAGGCTGCGCGTCATAATATTATTCATAAGAACAAAGCGGCGCGCGATAAATCCAGACTGGTTTCCATGGTCAACCGGCTGTCCGGTTAAAGCTGCATCATCTACAATAAATATTTGACCAGGCGGATCAGCCGCGGTCTTGTTCTGATAAGGCCGGCCAGTAATCGGCCGGTATTGATCCCTTCGGTACTGTTCTCAGTAAAATATTCCCTTAACGCCTTGATGATATCGATAAAGTCATCATCCTTCAGGCGTATGTACACATTTTTCAGTTTCAGATATAATGATAGTTCATCAGCTTTGACCTCGAGAAATCGGCCGGGATAAAGATTATCCAGCTTATTATAACCATCAACCCCGTCGGATAAATACTCGGCCGCCGCCGCCCCGGCATATTTCCCCGACATCATGGCGTTGACAATCCCTGCCCCGGTCAGCGAATCGAGCGCCCGCGCGGCATCACCCGCCGCCAGCAGGTTCCTGATTCGGAACATTTTCTTTCCCTGGTATTTCGGCGTCAATCCGGCTGTCTTGTGGGTGACGACCGCCCCCGGATAATTCTTTTCGACAAATTTGTCAAGCCGGTATCCGGCTTCCTCACTCCGCTTTGTGTCTGAGATAATGCCCAAACCGATATTGGCCGAGTTCGGCGACTTCGGGAAAACCCAGAGATACCCTTTCGGTGCCACATCATTGCCGACAAAAAACTCGATCGTGTCCACCTTCAGGTCTATATTTTCGACCCGGTATTCGAGAATCGATTCGACCTGTTCGATATCAACCGCATTGGCCACCCCGGCTCTGCGGGCAATCTGTGATTCAATACCATCGGCGGCGATAAATATCGCGGCTTTTACCATCACCCTCTCCCCGTCCGGCCGCCGTAACTCGATCGACTCAAACCGATCCCCGTTCCCGTCGACATGCGTGCCGATAGTCTCGCACTCCAGCCGACATCCGGCCGCCACCGCGCGTTGCGCCAGATCATAATCGAGGCGGGGACGCTCGAGAATATATCCTGCCCCCGGATACGCAACCGAGACATCAGAGCCATCGGGCGCCACCACCCGGACCGTGTCGATACGGCTCGATATCCATTCTGGTTTCGGATCGATTATTTTTTCGAATGAAATCCGGCCCACTCCTTCGGCGCAGCACATCGGTAATCCCGGCCGTTTATGTTTTTCGACCATCAGAACCGAATACCCGGCCGAGGCGATCTCATAGGCCGCCATAGATCCCGCCGGCCCGGCCCCGATCACAACCGCGTCATACATCGACATACTCCCCCTCCTCGATCGCTCCGACCGGACAGAACTGGATACATATACGGCAGAGAGTACAAAGATCGGTATTACATTCGAGACAATTAAACGACAGGAACAGGGCATCTTCCGGACACAGGGGAACACACCCGCCGCACTCGAGACAGAGTGATTCGTTGACCACAAGCATAATGGGCATAATTTACATATCATGCCCTGAACTCACAACTACTTTTTACCGGGATACTAATAATTCAGAAGATAGACACCGCTCTTGATATAATCATAGAAACCGGAATTCAATCTCATATTGACCAGGTCATGTAAAAATTGCTCTTTATGATTGAGCGGTACCGGTTCCTTAAGTATATCGATCGGGTAATCGATGCCGATCAGACGATGCCCGTAATTGAACTTAAGAAGTCCGCGGGGGAATAAAAATCCCCGATCGGCGGCGTAAAGAAGATCATCCGCTTCTAAATTGATCACCCGCATCAGCCATCTGTCGGTTTGGGCTTTGACATTGACAGCCTTAATTCTGGCCGGCTGAACGGCACCGCTATATGACCATCGTTTTCCCAGGAACCTCAAAAAGGTAAAAAGCTCCGGGGATATTCGCCCGGATGAATTTCGGGGAAAACAGATATCCAGCTCGGTGACATTTTTCTTGCTGATTCGGACCACTGTCCACCGGCGATCATTTTTATCCTCACATGTTTTTTCGGCGGCATAAAAAGATCGGGGGAACATGTCCGAAAAACGCTTCAGGTCGGCCAGCAAAACATCGCTCGCGGCCAGATCGGCGGTGAATTTCAAAGCCTTTTTAAAGGGGATCACCTGGGCCGGAATATGTTCGATTTTAATTCTGCGGGCCGCTTCAAGCGGCGAACTGTTTTCGAGCATCAGGTATCGGCTTTTGGAGACCGAGGCCAGGGCGAACGGGTTTCGAATGGTGCCGGTCTGTTCAAAACTAGAAATCAGGTAATCTACTTTCGCAGATTCATATTCCATCAGCGGAACAATATCGGCCAGTTTGACGATTCTGAGATTCGGCTTCATAGAAAATCCTCAAAATAAATATTTCAGTGAATTTTCAAAGCAACCATGATGCCGGGGATGCGCAAAATCCTATTGACCCACCCAATCACTTATCGGACTATAAGTTACACTGAACATCCACCACAAAAAAGAATAGCCGGGTGGTCGGCCAACAAAAATATACTCAGAATGTGCAAGGGAATTCAGATATTAATAAAGGCTGATTATATGAAGGTTTTCGCGGGTAAGCACATACACTTTTCTGCTGTGCGGCCCGAAACGAACCATCGGCGTGCCGTCGGTGTAACTCGAATACCTGAACTGCTTAAATAGAATCGACTCGCCTTCTATATCATAAAGATACAAAAAGCCGATGACATGCCTGTTTTCTTTCAGGACATCACGTCCCTCATTGATATCGACACCGCAGGCGACATACTTGCCGTCGGGCGATACATCCATCGACACATACCGCGATCTCTCATGCTGCAACCCATAACTCCAGATAGTCGTCCCGTCATCGAGATTATTGAGTGCCACAATATCCGAAAATGCCGCCAGCAAATGGTTTGATTTCGCCCTTATCGCCAACCGCACGATACGCGGTTTCCGAAACTCATGAGTGGAATAAAGTTTTTTATTCCTGTAAACATTCACGACACCCCTGTCATACAGGGCATAAAATTCATTGTTCTCGGAAAAGGCACAGGCCTGCTGTTTTCCCGTACTGTCCGCCATCTGCCCGTCGGAGCCAAAAATCTTGCCGCCTTTCAAACCGCAATCGACATTGAAAAGCCGGCCGTCATCGGCAAAATTGATACTTTCAAAAAACTCGATCTTACCGCCGGCGGGAGGAAGCTGATTATGATTCACATGTATCTCGAAATCATAATAACCTGGCGTTCCGGTTACCGTCACGATGTAATCACCCGAGGGGGACAGGTAATAATCGCCGTATTTTATATCAAATGCGCCCCAGAGAGGAATCTGGCTGTTATTATAGATTGTTATGATTTTCCCGGCCGAATCGGATACCGGTTCCGGGCCGGGCTCCACGATGGCATAATAAAGACCATTGTCGGCCACAAGCGCGGACTGAAGACTGTCAAGGATCAGGCGGTGACGAATATTGAATGTGCTGTCATAAAAAGTCAATGACGAATCATTGGCGATGATTATATTTCCCGTACTCTGCCCGTAAACGCGGTCGCCGTCTTCAAGCGCGATCCGCCCTACCTCGTCCAGATCGATTCCCTCGGCCAGAACCGGGAGAAGCAGTGTTACACCGGCGATATATATTAATAGTTTTCTGGTTTTCATAAGACTACTATTCGACACATCCCGGAAGAGGTTGAGGGCCACCGCGGTATAAATAATTGATAATGTGAACCGCGTCGAGAATATTGATTTTGCAATTGCCGTTGGGATCGGCCGCATTCATATTCAGCGGGGCCGGCCCGCCCTTGTACAAATAATTTATTAAATATACGACATCCATAATATTAAGATTTTCATCGCTGTTAATATCGCCATTTAAAACAAACGCTTCAATAGCAAAATAATCGGCAATCTTCGCCATCAGGGCGGCGGCACTATTTTCGGCCAGCGGAAAAATGGGAAATCCAAAGGCGATTCTTTTCCCAGCCCCGGTGTCATAAATAACACCAACCGGTTTTCCGTCAAAATTGGGGTCGCCGGTATTGGAATTATAGGTGTAGATCACTTCGCCTCCAGCGGCGACATCGAGCGTCGTTATGGTCGTAAGCGCAAATCCGAATATCCCCTCCCTGGTTTCAATATCCGGCCATCCGTTCAACCCGGTCGCCCCGATAAAATCAAATGTATTCTGGTTGACAGTCATATCCGAAATCCTGAAATAATCATAGACAAAATCGCCGGGGCCCTGTGGCGACCCTCCCCCGATATAGTACAAAGACTGGTATCCGGCAAGGCAGAAATTCGTCTCATAACTCAGGAACCAGTTCATGGTATCCTCCGAACTAGAGAATACCTTAAGCGAGACATCGTCGTCGAACCAGAAAATATTCTTATATTGCCCTGCCGTCTGGCGATCGATTCGGTCGGGATCACTTCCGACCGAAAAAGTCATATAGTCCAATTCTCCGAACACGCTGTCATAATAGATTGCCTGGTCTTCTTCCGAAGGATTTAGCGGTCCGTTCGATGCCGTTTCATCGACAAACAGTAGAGGATAATCGAAAGTCGCGGGCACCCCGCCGACAATCAAAGAACTGTCGGATTCATTCATATCATGATCCACGGCAATGACCAGATATTCGTATTTGACATGTCCCTGCACCGTCATATCATCATACGCCGTGGAGGTCAGGCCGTCATCGATTACCGACCAGTTGCCCCCCTGATATCTTCTAAGAATTTTATAATGATCCAGATCCAGTTCCGTGTTTGCCGACCATGCCAGCGACAATTTTTGATAATCGGGCTCGATAGCGATGTTCCTCGGAGCCCTGGGTTCAACATAAGATTCACCGCTGTTTTCGAGCAGGTACAGCGGACCGATGCCTTCGGAATTGACGGCCATTACCGCGAAATAATAAGTTTGCCCGGTGTTTAACCCGGTCAGTTCATAAAAACAGTCACCCGGCGTGACATCGAGAGTATCAGTATAGATTCCGGACTCCACTCCGTACAAAACTTTATATGTATATGACGGATTGCATCGATTCCACTCCAGCCGCAACGTGTGACCATCGCCCGCATCCCTGATTACATCGATCGGCGTTACCCCGGTGGAAATGTCGATATGTCCGACCGCCGCGGTGATCATGCGAACCACCTGCTCGAAATACGGAAAATTAAGACGTGATGAGATGTCGATATCGGTATGCCATCCGGCAAAATTGAAATCGCCTTCCTGCACATAACCGACCATATAACCATAATTATTGAACGGGACGTGATCGGAACTGCCACTACTGCCTCTCAGTTCGGGGATCAGTGTCGTCACTCGCTCTGCGGCATCCCTTAAAACATAGGCATAAACCGGAGAATAACCATTGAATATAGCCACATTTTCATACGCGTCTTCGTTGAATGCCACCATATCGAAATTTAGCATACACTCCAGGTCGGCTCCCTCCGAATACAAACGGCCAGCAATAACCCCGGAACCGATCAGACCAACCTCCTCGGCCGAAAAAGCGCAAAACATTATCGACTTCTTCGTATCGACATCCTTGAAAATTTTCGCCAGCTCGAGGACCACCGAGGTTCCGCTGGCATTGTCGTCGGCCCCCGGCGCAAAAATAGTGGGATCGGTATGAGTGTTGTAGGAATCATAATGCCCTCCGACGACAATTATCTTATCCGGTTCCGAGTATCCCTCCTTGAAACACATCACATTGTTGCAGGGAGTACCGTTATAATAAAAAGTGTCGGTCGTTACATCGGTATATCCGAATTCCTGGAATTTGGCGATCAGCCAGTCACGCGCAAGCCTGATCGAATCGGAATAAACATGCCGGGTATAGAAATTTTCCAGACGGGTGTCATAGCTGTAAAGCGAATCCTGGCTGACCATATCCGCCAGGGAGTCACGGGGATATATTTCATCGAAACCGGCCATGGTCACCGGCGGACTGTAAAACAGGGGCGTCTGCAGATCATCCAGAGGAACCGCCATATAGCCGCTCTTCCTGAGTACATCGACCGAGGCTTGATCAAGCTCAGCAATATCCTGGTCTCCTTGCGATGCCAGAGATGTCACATACAGGGGGCTTTTTTGAATACGCCGGTTTCCCGGAGATAAAACATAAAGCCGTCCGGGATCGACATTCTCCGCAATCAACCGCGGCGATAGCCCGGCATCGATCAGACGATCATACTGCACATCGTCCAGTTCGACAATAAAACCATCGCCGAGCCTTCCCCGGGCATGGTGGACAATACGCGTCGCTTCGTTCAGGTCGGAAGTGCTGCCGATATTCAATAAGTACAGATCCTCGGAAAAACCATTGCCGAATGATAAAATCAAAATGATCGTCAAAATAATGGTGGCCGGTTTGCTCATAATGTGTCACCCTTGTATGCTATGTCTGTATGGTGCTGGGCTTTTTTATCTCATCAGTGGATTATACGTTTTAATATCGGGACTTTTTCAAACTAAGATTCTTTTTTCATCAATAACGACGCCTGTGCTGGTAATCTGTTCAAGTCTCAAGCGATTCGAGCAGTTTATTTTTCATATCGCCTTTAACCTCGAGATATTTCCCTGTGGCCGTTGCCACCAGCTCACCGTCATCGCTTGTGACTTCACCTGAGGTAACATAAAGACGTCCCTTGCTCTTTTCCACCCGGCCGGTCAACTTCAGTTTCTGGCCGACATGCACCGTCTTATGAAACCTGACCGTCAACTCAACGGTCAGGGCATAAATATCCTTGGCCAGCAACGCTTTTATCATCACTTCATCCAGAAGTGTCGCGGTTATACCGCCGTGAAATACCCCATGGTAACCTTCGAACCGCTTCTCGGCGGTGTACTCGGTGACCGCTTTTCCGTCCTTGAAAAAAAACCTGGCCTTGAGACCGATATCGTTTTTCTGGCCGCAGACAAAACAGCCCGAATATCTGGCGACTTCCAACATGAAATACAATTTAGCAAAATATTCGAGCCTGTCAATATATCAAAAAAAACCCGGCGACCGGCCGGGTTTTTCAATAATTTTAATATGAATCAATATACCGGAGGACTGCAGAATTCGCACTGATAATTCCAGACCTCGTTTTCGCTGTTGATGCGGATGTCCGCCATACCATCATCGAAAGTGATCCAGACATTCCAGTTGCGAACCCAGAAATCATTGTCGTCGCCGTAATTGACACTGTAGGCCTGCTCGATACTCATGGCCAGATTACCGCTATAGGGGCAACCGGAAATCCAACCGTAAGTCGGGACCTGGCCGACCTGCAATTCGACAATATTCATCTCGACATCATAAACCGCTTCGATGGTGGAATCATTGCTATAATAGTTCCACTCCCACAGGGTATTATTGACGCCGTTGATCGTCGCTATATCCTGATCCAGATTTTCGAATTCCAGGTTGACATAACCGTTCTTGTTCGTATGAGTCACATCGACCAGGTTACTGGTATAACCCCAATGACGGATGTACTGCATCCACTCGAGATTATCGGGATCCTGAACCGGCTGGGAATTGACCTGGAACATCACCGAATCCCTGAAATAATCATTGGCATAGCTGTTGAAATGAGCGATATAGGTAACATGCCAGCCGTCGGCATAGTTGTATTCGACAATATCATCGGGACCCATCGGACCGTAAATATTGCGGATATATTCGGTATCAATCGGCAACTGATACGTGTTTTCCAGTCCGAGGATGAGCATTTCTTCGGTCTCACCGAGAAAAGCATCGATCTGTTCCTGGATCAAAACGAATTCGGGATCGTCAAGTGAACCGTTGACCTCTCCGGTTGACGGCAGCGGATTGTCGTCATCGGAACAGCCCGCCATGAGGAATACCATCACGGCCAGAATTAAAAGGCCGATTCCCGGAATAGTGTGTTTAGGATGCATAGTGCCTCTCCTTTCGCGACACTTTGGCCGGGAGCCGGCCTCGAATTACAACAGTCTTTTATTGTTGAAGTAAGAAGGCCATTATCGCTTTCTGAATATGCAGTCTGTTTTCGGCCTCATCGAATACGACAGAGTGAGGTCCGTCCATAACTTCATCCGTGATCTCCCGACCTCTTTCGGCGGGAAGACAGTGCATGACCACATAATCAGGATTGGCTCCGGACAAAAGCGCCGTATTTACCTGAAAGTTATGTAATAAGTTTTCTTTCTCCTTAATCTGATCTTTCTGGCCCATTGAGGCCCAGACATCTGTATAGATAACATCGGCATCCTTGACCGCTTCTTTAGGATCGTGGGTGATCAAAACCGAGCTGTTTTTGTTTTGCCGGGCTTTCTGGACAAGCCCTTTGTCCGGAAGGGTTTCGGGAGAGGTCCCAATCACCAGATCGATCGGGATCAGGCTGGCCAGGTTGAGCCAGCTGTTGGTGATATTATTGCCGTCGCCAAGATAGGCGATCCGAAACTTGTCCTTTTTTCTGTGCTCCAGAAGCGTGAAATAGTCACCCATGATCTGGCACGGATGAACCAGATCGGTCAGGCCGTTGACCACCGGCACTTCGGCATATTTGGCCAGCCCGGTGACATCGCTGTGAGCGAAGGTGCGAATCATGATCAGCCCGACATAGCGCGAAAGAACCCTGGCGACATCATGGACCGACTCCCGTTTGCCTATCGATATCTCCTTGTCGGTAACATACAGGGCGTTACCGCCCAGCTCGTTGATCCCAACCTCGAACGATATCCGGGTCCTCAGCGAGGGTTTCGTGAATATACAGGCGGCCGATTTACCGGCCAGCGGTTTGGGCGCGATTTCGCCGCTTTTCATCTTGCGGCACAATTCAAACACTTCAAGGATTTCGTCTCTTGTCAGATCGGTGATCTCCGTAAATGATCTGGCCATATTCGCTCCTTTCTCATTATTTTTCTTTATTAAGTCGCACAATATTATGGTGTAGCCGCGTTTATGTCAAGCCAAGTTTACCCCGGCAAGTCACATTCTCGTTAACTCCATGTTTGACTTGCTATTTGCAACAATTTTCGCAATCTTGCGTAAAGCTATTCAGGGAGGAGAAATCTTATGATAAATAAAAAAGAGTTCTGGGGATTCCTGATCTTAATCGTCGGCCTTGTCCTGCTTCTGAGTAATTTTCATTTTCTCGATTACTCGGTGCGACGGTTCCTGCGTGATCTCTGGCCGCTGATTATCATTGCTATCGGAGTTGCTATGATTTTAAGGCACTTCGGCAAGGGCTCGGAAACATCCGGGGAGGGTCAACAGATTCCTCCCGGCAATCTTTATACCGGAAGTATATCCAAGACTTTCGGCGATATCCGTGCCGATTTGAGAAATCTCGATATCGACGGTTTCAGCGGCTCGACCACCTTCGGCGACAACACCGTCAACCTGTCCGGGGGAAAACTCAAAAGCGGCGTCAACCGGATTCGCGTCACATGCATTTTCGGTGATATTACAATCGTCGTCCCGGCCAATATCGAGGCGCTGGCCTATGGTTCATCCACCTTCGGCGATGTCTATATTTTCGGCAAGACCGATACCGGGATGTCCAGCCGATTGCAGAACCAGACCGACGGTTATGAAACGGCCGCCTCGAAGGTACACATCACCACCGGGACAACTTTTGGTGATATCAAGGTCATCAGGGCTTAGTAGTATTTAGCCACGAATATCGGGAGCCCTGTCCGAAATCCGAAAAGTGCAGAATTTTGTTAAAGAGCCTGAACCTCAAAGGGAGCCAGGCGAGAAAGCTCCCGGCATTTCATGCGAAGCTTGGGTGCCCCACAGCTTGCTGTGGGTCGGCATGACAAGGCAACCTGTTTTATATAAAAATAATCTCCCGGCATAATACACATTTATATAAGACGATTGTCATTCCCGCGTCAGGCGGGAATCCAAAAAATGGGTTCGTTTTCTCACTTTCTTATGCTTTTTCGTGTAATCTTATGCCTCCCATGAGGATATACGACCCTTCCAACATCATGTCAATCAACAACTTACAGGGAACATGCCCATTTCGCCGTAACACGCAGTCATACAGTAACT
>Ga0164318_10006292_pt1 | contig 11496 bp, 11 predicted proteins | sample GuaBasSedimGuay9_FD_113734 | JGI IMG/M metagenome (GOLD analysis project Ga0164318, IMG submission 113734) | Subseafloor sediment microbial communities from Guaymas Basin, Gulf of California, Mexico - Guay9, Core 4571-4, 0-3 cm | ecosystem: Environmental > Aquatic > Marine > Hydrothermal vents... | reverse complement strand
TTTATAATATGCCCTTGAGTTTTCTTCAAACTCCTAAGACAAAGATTTGACAACACAATAGGTGCCGTTAAATTCACATCAATAAGCTCTTTAATCTTAGCCAATCCAATCTCTTCATGAGGCCGAAATATCCCAACACCAGCACAATTAACAAGCAAATCAATATCACAAGTTTTCAAAACCCCATTTACCTCTTTCTCAAGAGCATCCAAATCCTCAAGCCTAGAAGTAAGCTTTATAATCTCATAATTATTATTTTCCAACTCATCACAAATTGCTTTCCCTATACCACTACTATATCCAGTAACTATTGCTTTTTGCATATTTTGTCCTTTTATTTTCTTTCTTTTTTTGATTTATATAAAAACTTTTTTTAGAATTTCAATAACTTCTTCTTTTTTAATTGGTAATTTATTAACCATATCAGTTAATGTATCTTGAGTTAGCTCTTCTTCAATATGAGTAACAAATGTATTAAAATCATTTGTCATTCTTCCAACTAGTCTTATCTCTTCTTCTCCAGTCAATAAAAGTACTAATTTTAAAATATCTCTACGATGTTTTTTCCATTTTCTATCACCTCTATCTTTCAAATCATAAAAAGCTGACATTTTTAACATTATAGTAGCTTGTGTATTTGTACATGGAGCTTGCAAAGCTCTATTGATATTATTTTTAATCATATTAAAATATTCAGTATCTAGCATAATTGCAGATAATGAATATAAACCTTCTTCTGGGTCAATTGGGATAATTCTCTGGTTTTCATCAAGCTTAATATCATTTTCATTTGAAGTGAAAAGTTCAATTTCTCTTGCAAAGTTTTCTTTTTTAGGTTTTATAAATCTATAATAATGATATTGGTCTTTATCACCTTTTTGTATCTCATACTCACCTTCAGAAATATACTCTTTTATTTTATCTGACATAGCAATTGAAGATGTTGTTAATAATACAAGGTCTATATCAAATGTAGCCTTACCATGTCCCTCTAATTCATTATCCAATAACATAATAGTTGCAAATCCACCAACTACAACATAATACTCATCAAACTCTTTACAATATTCTTGAAAATGGCTTAATCCTGCATAATCAGTTGCTTTAGTCAACTTTAAAACCTTTCAATAATTTTATTTTCAATCTCTTCAAGAGCATATTTAGTTCTTTCATCATCCTCATCTTTGAATAAACGAAGAATATACAATGGATTTATAGTATTCTCAATAGAAAATATAGATGGCTCACGATTCCAAATCTCTACAAGATATAATGCATCTTCTTTTTCACATTTTATATTAGCTATTTCAATTTTTGGTAACTTTTTTGTATCTATTGCAATTGTAGGAATAGCATTATCTATTAACCTAGAAAATCTACTAATAGCACTATATCCACTTTTCGTAGAGTTTTTATTTAATATATTTGAATTAGTATAAAATTTATATTTTATAGGAGATTTTCCATTTTTCTTTAATTGTTCATAAATATTCTTTTTAGGTATAAAATGAATTATTTTTTTACGACCAACTTTTTCTAACCTAATATATTCCAATGATTCTAATATAGTTAATGCTATAGATGTTGCACGAATTTCTCTATTAATAATAGTTGCTATATCTTTTATCATCATTTGGCTATTAAGTTTATTATTTAGATAACCAATAAGTATTATATCTGTATCAGGTGTTAAATCTGTTGATTTATTTAGAACTTTTAATGATAATTTATCAGTTTGTAATTGCATAAAAGCAAATGGCATATATATTTGTTTATTCTTTACTATAAATGGTATTTGTTTACTTATTAAACGATTTATACTTCTACTATCTAAATAATCAAAAACTAATACTGCTCGACAAAGACAACTTTCTTCTATCTTTTTTATGGCATTATAATGTATTGTCATACCTATATTGTTATTTTTTACTCTTGCAAATAATATGTCAAAGTTAGCAATACTGCTATTCCATAAATCATATGCAGATTTAATATATATTGGTAAATTTATATTTAATTCTTTATGCTTAATACTCCATTGAGTATTGGTTTCTATATAGTTAAATATCTCTTTTTTTAATTTCATAAACTTATATTAACATAAAAGATGTAATATATACATTAAAGTGTAACTATTGTCTTTTTAATATAGATTTAATATAACTTTATACAATACCCTACATTCTTCTCCACAATAAAAGGGAAGTCAGGTAATTTATGTTTCAATCTATAAAAAACTTGTCGCCTTGAAACATCTGAAACAGATGAATCATACCAAATAATATCATCTATTGTTGAATATGTAATGATTGAGCCTTTTGCATTTATGATAAGTTGCAATAGTTTATTTTCTTTTTGTGTTAGAGATATATCTATATCATTTTTATATATTTTATTTTCATTTAGGTTATAACTATAGTTATCATCTATTTTTAATATCTTTTCATCTTTATTTAGCTCATACTTGATAATAGCCAGATTTACTATAGCTTCAAGTTCATCATCTCTAAAAGGCTTGATTATATATCCTACAAACTCTACTACAGATGCTCTTTCCAAAGTTCCCATATCTTTATAAGCAGTTATAAATACAATAGGCATATTGTATAGCTTATTTAAGATATTTGCTGTTTGGATACCATCTATTGAACCATTTATATTTATATCTACTAGGGCTATATCTATTGGTTGATTTTCTGCTAATTTTAAAGCATCTGTACTATTTTTGACTATATCTACTATATTATGACCCATTCTAACTATACTATTTTTTATATGCATAGAGATGATTGTTTCATCTTCTATTATTAGTATGTTTAGTTTTTTCATAATATATTACTCCTACCAATTAGGTTCTGTATTTCCAGTACCTGCATAAGTCATAAAGTCATCATGGTCTATAACATTACCAACATTCCATCCACTTAAATCTTGATTTGTAAATGCTGAGGCAAAATAAAACATATCACCCATATCAGTAACACTAGAAACATCCCAATTATCTAATGGTTGGTTGAACTTTTCTGTATATACAAACATCCATCCCATACTAGTAACATTAGAAACATTCCAATCATTTAATGATTGATTGAAGTTTGTTGCATCATAAAACATACTCCTCATATTAGTAACACTAGAAACATCCCAATTATTTATTGGTTGATTGAAGTTTGTTGCATCATAAAACATACTATCCATATTAGTAACACTAGAAACATCCCAATTATTTAATGATTGATTGAATCTTGGTGAATATTGAAACATACTATTCATATCAGTAACACTAGAAACATCCCAATTATTTAATGGATAATTAAAGTTTATGGCAGCAAACATCAAACTCATATTAGTAACACTAGATAAATTAGGTATATCAGAAAAACTACCATTTAAATTTTTACATCCATAAAATGCACTATTCATACTTTTCCATTGAATATCACCCCAAGAACTGATATTATTTATTTGAGTTCTATCTCCGCCATAATTAAAATAAATAGTAGGAAATAACCCAGATATTTTAACAGTATGGTTACCATCTGTACTATATGTATGAGTTGCATTCCCTGTTTCATTATTAGTAATATCCCCATCACCCCAATCTACAGTATAGTTATATGTATAAGCTGGATTTGTAGGTATAGTTATATCTTGTTTTGAAGAATTTGTTTCCCATACAGTTATAAATGGTTTTGCATTTGGAGATGTGAAATATAATAACATCTTTTCATCTTGTATAAAGTTTTCCATATCTGATGCACTTCCATTAAAAGCTTTTACTTTTGTTAATAGTGATATTGATAGTGCTTTTACTTGAGCACTTAGTGATGAAGCATTTATATCTATTTGTGCGATAGTAAAAAGTTTATCAAGAGTATCTAGTGAATTATTATTTTCTACACTATTTTTAAATGTAGCTGTTAAAGTTGGGTCTTTTAGCATAGTATATAAAAGCTGAGATATTTTAGATAGATTTGTATCGTTTAAATTTACATAATCTACTGTAAATTCATCTAAAGTTGAGATACCAAGTCCAAGACTAGCAAACTTTGAAAGTAAATTTGAATCATTACCTAAAAATGTAGTAATTGGAGATACTACATCACTACCACTTTGAGCAGTCATTGTTATATCAAAAGGGTTATCTGTAGCTTCTAACTTTCCCCCTGAAAGAGTAATAGGATATATTGGACTAGATGAAAAAGTATATTTCCCACTTGAACTATAAGTTGCTGATTGTCCTAAGCTATCTGTTACTGTAGCATTTTTTATATATCCATCTACTGCTGTAATAGTTGTAGCAGTACTACCACCAGCAGGTGATGAACCACCACCTCCACCACTAGAAGGTATTGAACCGCCACCAGAAGAACTATCACCAGCAGGTGATGAACCACCTCCACCACCACAACCTGCGAAAAGTAGTAGTGAACTTATCATTATAGATAAGATAATATTATTTGTATATTTATTATTTCTAGTCATTCTTTATTTCCTTTAATCTATCAATTATACCAATCCAAAGTTATATTTGGTGTTATATTTCAATTTTTTACTTTATCATTAATATAAAAAACCAAATAAATAAAGTGGGATTTTATTACCATTACCTATATCTAAATCATCTGCTACAACATAAGACTTTTCCATATCTTTAATTTGTTTATAGCTCTTATTTTTCCCACCAACTTCAACAGTATATTTATCATCAATTAAAAAATCACCTTTTTTAGATGCTGTTATATTATGATGAGCATTTAAAAGTATGCCACTAAAAAAACTTTCTCTTAAAGTGCCTATATCAGGAGTGCTACAAAGTACATTGAACATATTTGGATTGTCAAGATATATCTTTTCGGGTTTTTTAATTATAGATTCACCTCTAGTAGTCGCTGAAATCATTCTAATAATTCTACCTTTTTGTAAAGCATCTAAATATATATATAAAGTTTTAGGATCGACTTCTACAGCATTTGCAAGAGTTGTTATATTTGGTTTATATGGAACAGATGTACATAGCATAGTTAATATTTTTTTAATATTTCTTAACTTTTTAGGGTCAATGTTGTAGATTTTCAATAAGTCAATATCTATTGTTTTATTTATAGTTTCTGATAGTTTCATATTTATAGTATCTTTATCTTCTAAATAAAATGGGTAAAATCCATATTTGAAATAATCTTTAAAATATTTTAATGGCTTTATCTTAGAGATAATTTCTTGAGAATATTGTGTATGATTTGATAAAATATCTTCAAGTGATAATTTTGGAAACTTTTTCTTAGTTTGGATTTCACAAAACTCTCTAAAAGAGAGAGTAGGTAAAGTATATTTTAAAACTCTTCTACTTAAATCAGCATTATCTAAATGAAGAGCAGATGAGCCAGAAAATATTATATTTATCTCTAAAAAATCCCAGATAGTTTTTAAATCTACAGCAAAATTATCTTGATTGTGAATTTCATCTAATATCAAAACTTTACCACCTAATGACGCAAATTCTTTTGCAATATCAAGTATAGTAGTAGAACTCATCAAAGGATGATCAACACTTATATACATCATCTCATCATTTGAAAGATTTTGTTTTTTCATATATTGTAATAATAAAGTTGTTTTCCCCACACCTTTTGCACCTACTATTCCAATAATTCTATTATTGAAATTAATCTCATTGAATAAGTCTCTTTTATATTCAGGAGTTTTTTTTGATAAAAAAAGTGATGAATATTCTTTTAATGATTCTAAGAGTGCCATAATAAGTCCTTTATTTAATATATGGAATATAATACCATAAATATTATTAATATAAGGGAATGCATTCCTTTAAATATATATTTTTTTTCCCCATAATTCAAATGCTCTATCAGGTATAAAAAATACATCATCACTTTTATCAAGTATCTCTCTATCAATCAATGTATTTATCGATGATTGCATAACATTTTTAGATAAATTTTGTTCATTTAATACATCTCTACTGAACAATCCATTCTTATATTTTAATATAAGTTTTAAACTCTTTTTTTGATTGAGTGTAAAAGTATCTAACAATGCTCTATACATAGCTGTTTTATATGATAAAATTTCTTCTAGTATCTCTTCAACTATCTCTTCATCTATTTCAACATCTCTAAATTTTAAATATAGTAAGAAAAATATATGTTGCATTAGTTTGGTTTCGCCATCGCATAAATCATATATATAATTTATCATATCTTTTTTTATATTTAAAAACTTGCTCACATATGTATAAATATCATCAATTTTTATCGGTGTAAGTTCAAGAGGAGTTGCTAATTCATACATAGGAGCATTGTATTCAAATAGTGATGTTAGCATATGTCTTTTTGAACCTAAAAAGATATAAGATATATTTTTACTCTGTTTTGATTGTACATATTTTCTAAAAAGTGCATCAATTTTTTTATCTTTTATAGTTGAAATTTGTTGAAATTCATCTATTGCTATAACTATCTTTTTTTCTTTTGCTATTGTAAATATTGATTCAAAAAAATCCTCAAGTAACTCTTCAAATTTTAGTGCTGTTACGACTGGTTTTATTCCATACTTCATAGTGTTAGGGTCAAATGTAGGTTCTACTCTTGTTCGTTTAAATAATGATGTCAATTTTTTAATAGCAGTTTTTATATCTTGGGTATAAGTAGAGGTCAAACCTTGCAATAAAAGTGTTGCAAAGTCTTCTGCTGATGTAATATCATATATATCAACATAGATACATAAAGTATCATTTTTTTTATCTTCATTGATTTTAGAGATAACTTCACTTATAAGTGAACTCTTACCCAATCTTCTTTTACTAAAAATCACAAGATTATTTGAGTTTTCAATAAATTGATTTATTTTAGTTATCTCTTCTTCTCTACCAAAAAATACTTCATCACTTGCTATTGTTTCATATGGAAATATATTCATACTAATACCTTTTATATCTAATAAGTATATTTATTTATATACTAAAAGTATTGTATCATAAGTATATTTAAAAGTATACTAAAATTAATTTACTTATTTATGCTTGTTCCCATACTCTGAGACTGTGAACGAGTAAAATCCAAGCAAAGCTTGGAAAAGAATCAAAGTATCTATTGTCCGCCTCGCACACACCGAACATAAGAACTATAGCTCTTATAGTGGTAGTTCGTGTAGCCATTGATGAAATGGATACACCAAGCAGTGTCAGTATAATTCGTACTAGTAGTAGAACTCCAATAACTGTCAGAGATGATATTTTGAAATACATTTTCTTTTATAGCTGGGTCATATTTATCATGATCAACTATACTAGCAAGTTCATTTATATTTGGCAATCTCCAGTCAGTGTTGTCTGCTAATTCTAAAGCTTCACAATAATCAATAGCTTCTCCCCAAGTTATTTCTATAGTCTTTGCATCTTCATTATCTTGCCACCATAAAGAAGTGATACTATCTTTTACAATATTTCCTGTTCTTTCTAAGCTACCTCCATAAACTATATTTACCAGTACAAATAAGCTTAATATACTTTTGTTCATCTATTGCTCCTAATTTTTTATTTTAATTACCAAAGTATCTATTGTCCGCCTCGCACACACCGAACATAGTCACTAATGTACTTATAGTAGTAGTCCGTGTTGCCAGTATTGAAACGGATAAGCCAAGCAGAGTCAGTACTACTCGCAAGTGTAGTAGAACTCCAATAATAGCTAGAGGTGATATTATCAAACCCACTAATAGCTGGTTCATATTTTTCATAATCTACTATACTTTTAAGTTCCATAATAGTTGGTAATCTCCAATTTGTATATCCACCTAAAGTTAAATCTTCACAATAAGTAGTAGCTGTGTCTCCACTTGTATCATCATAATTTCCTGCATCATAGTTTGCTTGTGTTACCCATGGTTTTTCTATAGTTTTTGCATCATTATCATCTTGCCACATAAGTCCTGTAATATGGTCTGTAACCATATCAGCACCTCTTGTAAAGTTTCTACTTGTACCTTTTTGATAATATCCATCATCTTTTATAGTATCGTTTGTTGTTTCGTTTCCATCTTCATCATATGATTTAATTTGCCCTGTTTTTAGGTTTCCTATGTTTACTAACATATCTATAGTATTTATCCCATATCCAAAACTATTTCTTAATGTAGCTTCATAATGTGAAATTGCTTGAGTTTCACTTATTAGTGATATACCTATAGGTCTTAGAATATTTATCAACATTGAGATAGTTACATTTGTATCTGTGATATTTATAGTTGATGTTAAACTTGATGAAGTTGTACTATTTATATCTATACCATTTGATGGTGTATTGTCACTGTCAAGAGATTGTACAAATCTTAATATCTTTAAAACTGTTGCATTATTTGTATTGTTTCTACCTACTCCTGCTAAGTCAGTAGGTAAAATCTTTTTATCCGTAGGTATATTTAATAAATCAAAATTAGCCAAAGTGATACTACCTATTTTAAAAGTTATATCAGTATCAGTAGAATTATATTTAAATGCACCATTTACATCTGTAATACCACTAGCTCCACTATTTGTAGAATAATTCAATCCCTTAACAGCACTATCTATAAAATATCCTGTTTGTGTTGTATCATCAGGAGTTGATGAACCACCACCTCCACCATCAGAAGATGATGAACCGCCATCTCCACCAGAAGATGATGAATCACTGCCACTAGTAGATGGTGAACCACCTCCAGCACCACAACCTGCGAAAAGTAGTAGTGAACTTATCATTATAGATAAGATAATATTATTTGTATATTTATTATTTTGCATCATAATTTCCTTTAATCTATCAATTATACCAACCCAAAGTTATATTCAGTGTTATATTTTCATCAAATTACAACATTCATTTATCAAAGTAATATTTGTGTAAACTATCAAAATGATACACAAACTAATAACAACAATACTATTTCTTAGTACCTTTTTAACAGCATCTACTGATATATTAAAAACCAGTCAGGTATTTATAGATGAAAGTAGTAGCTATACTATTGATAATATTCACAAAGCAAAGTTTGAGAAATCAAATACTTCTAAGATTCGTTTAGGATATACAGATTCAACTGCTTGGGTGAAGTTTAAGTTATCTAATAATAGTACAAAAACTATAAATAAAGTGATTGTTTTAGACAATCAAATGTTAGATCATATTACACTTTTTACAAAAAAACAAAATGGTTACCTTGAAGATACCACTGGTATTTTAAATGAAAAATATATAGATAGTAAAATATTAAGTTTTGATTTTAGTATAAATCTTAAACCAAATGAATCCAAAGAGTTTTATTTAAAAGCATCATCTTTATCTTGTGCTGTATATTTTCATCTAAACTTGATGGATAAAGATGAATTTTATCAAAAGGATAAGACACATCAATTAATCCTTGCTGTATTTTTTGGTGCAATATCTGTATTAATTCTTTATAATTTATTTATATTTTTCTTTACTAAAGATTTAGCTTATTTGTATTATATTTTATATCTATTTTTTACAGGATGGAACCATATATCATATTCAGGAATGGGTCTTTATATTGTCCCAAAATGGTTTGTTGAATTAGATGCTTTTTTAGCCATTTTATATCTTAGTTGTGGAACAATATTTGGATTGCTATTTACTAGAGAATTTTTAGGAGTTAAAAAATATAAAAAGATTGATTTTGGAATAAAGGTACTTATAACTATCTCTGTTCTTTTTATACTTTTTACTTCTAAAGAGTTTTATCCTTTAGATATAGTTGTTAGGATATTTCTTCTTTCATTTATATATCTTATATCTTTTAGTTTTTATCTACTTTATAAAGGTGAACCAAATGCTAAATATATTGTAGTTGGATGGAGTGTGGCTATTTTTGGTTGGATAATGCTTGCTACTTTACAATATGGATATTTTAGTTTAATTGAAATCTATCCATATTTTTATGAATTTACTATTTTATTTGAGGCTGTACTTTTTTCTGTCGCATTAGCTAGTAAAGTAAACAAAACAAAAGAGTTAGAGAACTCTTTAGACACTTCAAAAGTATTATCACGAGAATTACATCATAGAGTAAAAAACAATATGCAGTTTATTATCTCACTTTATAGACTAAAGTTAAATGATAGAATTGATACAAAAGTAGATGAAAAACTAAAAGAGGTGGAAAATTCTATAAAAGCTATGTCAAATATTCATGAGATATTATACGATAGAAATGACTTATTAAATATAGATGCAAAAGAGTATTTTACAACATTAATAGATGAACTAAAAAGTACATATAAAAACAATGATATAAAAATAACACTAAATAGTAATGCAACTATTGATATAAATAAAGCGATATATTGTGGTCTTGTTTTAAATGAGCTTGTAACAAATGCTTTTAAATATGCTTTTACTGATGGGGTAGGAAATATAGATATAAATATCGTTAAACAAAATGATAAAACTATTTTAATTATTGAAGATAATGGAAGTGGTTTTGATAGTTCTCAAGATGCTTCTGGTTTTGGGATAGAGCTTGTAAATTCTTTGGTTGAGAATGAGTTAGATGGAAAGATTGATACTATTAAATTGGATGGCGTGAAGTATATTATAGAGTTTTGATATTAAGACATAAAATAATTATTATGTTATAATTATTTTATGAGAGCAACAAAAGAAAATATAATAACTTTTTTACAAGAATTAAAACCACAACTACTAAAAGATGGTATTAATAACTTAGCATTATTTGGTAGTTTTGCTACAAATAGCCAAGGTGTTTATAGTGATATAGATATTGCTATTGGTAAAGAAAATGATTTTTTGATAAATAACTCATCATATTCTTATTTTGATACTATTTCAGAAATAAAAGAAAAAATAAGAAAAAAATTTCATAGAAATATTGATATTATTGACTTAGATAGTAATAGCTCATTATTAGATAGTATTAAAAAGGACTTGATTTATGTTTAGTCTAAAAGCTATTGAAAGAGTGAAGCTTATATCTAAAAAAATAGATTTTATTGAAGCTATAGTAAAAGAGAAAAACTCAATTCAACTTGCTTTGGAAGATGAGCAAAACTCAAGAGCATCAATTTTGATGCATCTTACTTCTATATCAGAACAGTTTGACAAGCTACTTCACAATGGTGAACTAGATGTATTACAATACTTTGAGAAAGAAGATATAAAAGGTAGTTATGACCTTAGAAATTTTATAGCTCATGATTATGAAGGTGTTGATTTATATATTGTAGAAGATGTAATTAGTGAAAGATTGCCTATTATTAAAAATTCTGTTAAGTTAGTATTGGATAAATAAACTAACAGCTATAGTTTGCACACGAATTTCTTATTTTATCACTATATTTACTTATCATAAAATCTTCAAACTGATTATTGCTCGAATATTCAAACCCAAATACATCTTTCCATAAACTATGGTCTTCCATACAAAGGTAAAAATATACTTTCCCATGCCAAGATTTAAAACTAT
>Ga0164318_10006291_pt1 | contig 11498 bp, 7 predicted proteins | sample GuaBasSedimGuay9_FD_113734 | JGI IMG/M metagenome (GOLD analysis project Ga0164318, IMG submission 113734) | Subseafloor sediment microbial communities from Guaymas Basin, Gulf of California, Mexico - Guay9, Core 4571-4, 0-3 cm | ecosystem: Environmental > Aquatic > Marine > Hydrothermal vents >... | reverse complement strand
CTCACAAAAACACTCTATTATGCAGAACTCATATAATATTCTCCAAAGTTAGGGAGGAAATAAATCCTCCCCATAGTTTTACTTAGAATCTATAATTTGCTCCCAGAGTTATTTCTGTAGAAGAAAAATCTTTTACAAAGAATACCTTCTTCAAGCCAAAATTCAAATTGAACATTGAGCTTAACAAGTAACCACAATAAACGCCTGAATTTAGCATGAACGGATCGTCAATATCAAGATCGTGACCATCGTAACTTGATGCTAAAATGAATGTTCCAAACATATCTAATGTAGTTGTAAGTTTTTCTCCAATTGGAACTCCGTAAGATGCGCCGCCGTTCATTAAAGTTTGAGATTGTTTATCTGCATTACTAAATGTGAGCATTCCACCCCAGGAAAAAAGATGAGTTCCAGAGAATTTCTTGGTCATAAATTCAAATCCTTTTGTATCTTTTCCCGAAACAAACAAGCTGATACCGGTTCCAGTGGCATCGATATAATCTTTATCAAAAAACATCAGATCAAAATTCACACCGGCATTGATCGTAGATGTTTCTTTCTCGACAATTGGTCTCTTGGCAAAAAATCCCAGATAGAAATTACTGAAATCAGGACCATTTTTATAAGATAGACTGTTGATATTAAGATTTCCACCATAATTCAAATTCCAGTCGTAGTGAGTTCGAGTCAGATTACCACGAATATTCAAACTATTTCCATCTACTTTATTAATACTGAAAAATTCATATTGCAGATCAGAGTTCACATCATTAGATTTGATTTTTACAGCACTTCCTTTTCCTTCATCCTCTCCTTCACTTTCTTTTCCTTCTTTTTCCTTTTTCTTTTTCTGTTTGGCATTTGGCTGCACTCTTTCAGAAAAGATAACATTTTTGAATGAACGGATCGTATTCCCTACTACAGGGTCGGATGAGCCATGACCCGTAATTGCCGGCATAAATTCACCGGTAGCTAATCGTTCTAAATTACCTTCGTACCAATCCATAAAGGAATCACTAATTTCATCGTCGGTTACAAATTCTGTTCTAGAATCATTTAGAGTTCCAGAAAAATTAACGGTTAAATAATAAGTTGGATATCCACTGGCCCAGTTAATATTCTGATAAACGATTTCAATTATCTGATTAAAACCGTATGGATTTAGATCAATCGAATTTGATGCTGTAGTGTCACCATATTCGATATACCAGGCATCTATATTATTAGGATCATCCATCCAGGCATAATAGGCATCGATAAATGATGCACTAAACAACATACTACTCATAATTACAAATACTACTAACAATAATAATTTTTTCATTTTTCTCTCCTTTTATTTTTTTATAATTCTTTTCATTAATTTAACAATTGCAGTATTGATCGCATCCTGACTTGCCTTCCCGACAGTAGTCTGATCAAAATCCAGATCAACAGTTGCCCATGTTCCAATTCCAATAGTTTTGGAGCGTCCTTCCGCAGAAGCCGGAACGAACTCACCTGTTTCGACATTTACCATTCTGATCTGGACTCCAATAACTGTTGTATTGGATTCCTGAACTTTAATTCCGACAATTTCCTCCGAGTGGCTAACCCCAAAATCATAGACTTCCGCATAAATAAGATATTCCGGAGCTTTCAAATTTCCTGCTTCTACAGCTGTATCTTCAGAAACAATACCGCTTTCCGAAAGCATCCAATGATCAGCCATTTTCTTTACGACATTCTCTTTTTCCTCTACAAACTCAAACATATCAGTTTCCCAAAAACTTTCAACCAAACGATTACATAATCCCCAGCCAACTCTTTTATCTCCTAACTCCGGATACTGCTTAGCGATAGTTTCCGGAATTCCAAAACGGATAATTTGCACCCTCGTTTTTAAACCTTCATAATCTGGGAAAACAAATTTTTCGCGAGCTTCTTTGTCCGTATTGTAGCTGCCTTCATCTTCGGTATATGTAGATACTGAAGCACAACCGACAATTACCAAAAGAACTGATAATACTAAGACTTGATAAATAATTCTTTTCATATTTTTTCTCCTATTTCAGCATCAACATTTTGTTGATCTTCGAATAACTATTGGTCTGTAGTTTGTAGAAATAGACACCTGAAGAATATTTATCCGCATTCCATTCAAATGTGTGATTTCCAGGATCAAAAGTTTCTTTTAAAATCACCCGGCCTTTTATATTGTATATTATAATGGTTCCCTTTTCATTTTCCTTAATGTCGAATTCGATCGTTGTTGTAGGATTGAAAGGATTCGGATAGGCAGATCTTAAAATTGAAGCATTTGGAAGTTCTATTATTATAGGACTTTCAATTGATAATGTAATAGGACCGAAAAGCTCTGTGTGGTAATCCATTCCGACACTTTCCAGCCAATAATGATAAGTTTGCTCATATTCTACATCAGGATCCGTGAAGGTATAATGCTGCTCTTCTGAACTATTTGTTCCAGCAATTATTGTCGGATTGATTTGCATAAAAGATTGTATTTCGTTGACATTCCGATAAATATTGTAACCTATCAAACCGCTTTCGGATTGAGTGATCCAATTCAATCTGGCAAAATTCTCTGTTGTTTGAACTGCAGTGAAAGATGAGAGCGTTACAGGAAGTGGACCGTCACCATTATTTACTGCAAATTCTTCTTCACCTCGGGTGCTAGAAGTCCAAACAAATAAAACCGTACCTGCACCAAATGTTGCCAAACCGGAAATATCTTCCCAGTTGCCGCCGTTCCAACGCATTAATTGGTTGGGAATTTGCGCTCCGCCGAAATCGAATAATACACTCACAGCAATACCACTTGGAAAATTCGATCTGAAAGCAGCACTGCAGTTTTGGGGATTTGCCAGCGGATGATTGGGCTGATCTGCTACTTCTGCTAAAATCGTGAAGTTAGTTACGGTTTCCGGTGAAAAGTCGAGATCAAAGATCGGAGCTACAACGTTTCCTCCCAGGTTTATAATTGGTAATTCAAGCGGTGCCGGATCTAATCCCGTAAAGTCCACTATTTCCGTATATACAATTTCTGTAGGAGTTGCACCCGGATTTGCAGGTTCACTCATTACCGTAAAAGTGCGTACATCCGCCGCTGCTGATCCGGCAGAGTTATAAGCTTCTACCTTCCAAGAAACAACCTCGTTCCAAACAAGTCCGGCAAAGACGTGTGTGTATGCTCCCGGTGCTGTAAAGACTACATCTGCCACGACTGCACCACCTTTGTACACATAGAATCCGGTAGGATTATCACGGGCGGTGTAATTCCAATTTACTGTAACTTGCTGCGGCATCTCTGCAGCTGTGTCTGCCGGGAATATTTGTACGGCAGAGTTGGGTAGTGTACCGCCAATTTCCCCTACTATAGCAGTACCGTAATCAGAATTGCCATAATCCCTATAGGCAATCACAAAGTGAGTTGCATCTAAAGATGTGACGGTAATATCTAGAGAATATAAAGTATTATTAAAAACAGATTCTGCTCCGTAAGAGATAGTGCTACCTGATACAGTTCCTACGATGGCTGTGCCGTAATCAGAATTGCCGGCATCCGAATAGGCAACCACAAAGTGAGTCGCATCTAAAGATGTGACGGTAAAATTATAAAAATACGCAGTACTAAAAACAGATTCTGCACCGTAGGTGATACTGCTACCCGATACAGTTCCAACCATGGCAGTACCGTAATCAGAATTGCCGCCATCCTTATAGACAATCACAAAGTGAGTTGCATCTAAAGATGTGACGGTAAAATCATAATTAGAACCAGTAGTAAATATATATTCTACTCCGTAAGAGATAGTGCTGCCTGATACAGTTCCAACTATGGCTGTACCGTATCCGGCCAGATATGAAACCACAAAATGAGTTGCATCTAAAGAAGTGGCGGAAATATCAGAAGAAGAATTATATTCAAATACATATTCTGCTCCGTATGAGATAGTGCTGCCTGATACAGTTCCGACGATGGCTGTGCCGTAAGAAATACTGCCATAATCCCGATAGGCAACCACAAAGTGAGTTGCATCTAAAGAAGTGGCGGAAATATCAGAAGAATCAGAATTATTAAATACATATCCTGTTCCGAAAGAGATAGTGCTGCCTGATACAGTTCCGACAATGGCTTTGCCGGTAGAAGGATTGCCACTATCCCGATAGGCAACCACAAAGTGAGTTGCATCTAAAGATGTGGAAGAAATATAAGTAGTAGAAGTTGCAGTATTAAATATATATTCTGCTCCGTAAGAGATAGTGTTGCCTGATACAGTTCCGACTATGGCTGTGCCGTAAAAAGAATTGCCATCATCCCGATAGGCAACCACAAAGTGAGTTGCATCTAAAGAAGTGGCAGAAGTATAATTAGTAGTGGCATTATTAAATACAGATTCTACACCATAGTTAATATTCCCTCCCGGTCTGCCGTTCATAAATGTTGCGACATCTTTCGCATCAAAGGGCTGGTGTTGTTGAGTAGTCCAATCATCTATATCCTTAATTATATCAGCACTCAGTATGCTGATGAAAATAACTAATACGACTAACATTGTTTTTTTCATATTTTCATTCTCCTTTATTTAAATATATTTTTCAGGCTCATCACACCTTGTTTTGCAGGTTCTCGGGATGTGATTCTTGCTTTTCCTAAACCTTCTATTCGTAATTATCCTTCCTCGCACTAATCCGAAGACGCTTTCACGTAATAGAATTTCTTTGTTTCGGTTATCGCATCACTCCAGCTTTCTCCGACAAAAGTTCCTGAATTGCTGACATCTGTAAAAGTACCGGCAGGTTCATTGGAAGCGAATATTATGTAAGAATTTGCATTTACTACAGCATCCCAAGTAATTTGTATATTTGTTCCGACTATTTCAATCACAACATTCTGCGGAATCTCCGGAGCAAGACTATATCCCTGCCAACTTAACCACGGGTAGGCATCGTTATCTACTCTGTTTATTCCCCAATAATCATCGGTTCCGTTAGCAGTTTCTCCCATAAAATCCCAGCCGGCGTTTGTGAAAGTGGACATTGTTTGCATTTCGGCAGTTGTTTTGCCGGTACCGCCGGCACTGTAGCTTCGGCCGGAAGTCTGTGTATCCCAGAAGGAATTGGCGATGGTAGAAAAAATTTGATTTTGTCCCACCAAACCACCGATGTAAGAAGATCCGCTTACACTTCCTGTGCTGTAGCTGTTGGTGATGTTAGAATAGTGATAACTTTTCCCCACCAAACCACCAATGTAATAAGTCCCATTCACACTTCCTGTGCTGTAGCTGTTAGTGATGTTGGAATAATAGAAATTGTATCCCACCAATCCACCGATGTAATAAGTCCCATTCACACTTCCTGTGCTGTAGCTGTTAGTAATGGTAGAACTATTATTGATTCCCACCAAGCCCCCTGTGTAGTTATCTGAACCTGTCACACTTCCTGTGCTGTAGCTGTTGATGATGGTAGAAATGAAATTGGATCCCACCAAGCCACCTGTGTAATAACTTGAACCTGTCGCACTTCCGGTGCTGTAGCTGTTAGTAATGGTAGAACTATTATTGATTCCCACCAAGCCTCCGATCATAGAACCACCACTCACACTTCCGGTGCTGTAGCTGTTGGTGATGGTAGAATTACTGACATTGTATCCCACCAAGCCGCCGATGCGATTAAGTCCTGTGATATTTGTGTTGGTTACTCCGAGATTAGATATTTCTGCGCCGTAAGTATATCCGAATAAACCTTGATAATCGTTACTCGGACGGTTGATGTATAAGCCATCTGTCTCATAACCTTGTCCGTCATAACTTCCGGTGAAAAAATCAGGATTATTTCCGATCGGGCTGAAGCCTTCTCCGCTATTCCAGTTTTGGGTATCTGTGGCATCAATATCTGCTGTTTGGATGTAATATTTGTCCCATTCGCCTGAGTTTTGCGAAAGCCAGGCAAGGTTATCCAAACTCGCTATTTGATAGGGGTTTCCGGAAGTTCCGTCACCTGCAGCAGGCGGAGTAGTTGTTTGCGCCCACATTCCAGCTGTTGTAATTATCATCAATAATAATACGATTAACATTTGTTTTTTCATTTTATTCTTCCTATTTCAGCATCAACATTTTGTTGATCTTGGAATAACTATTGGTCTGCAGTTTGTAGAAATAAACACCTGATGAATATTTGTCTGCATTCCATTCAAATGTGTGATTTCCAGGACCAAAAGTTTCTTTTAAAATCACCCGGCCTTTTACATTGTATATTATTATGGTTCCCTTTTCATTTTCCTTGATGTCGAACTCGATCGTTGTTGTAGGATTGAAAGGATTTGGGTAGGCAGATCTTAAAATTGAAGCATTTGGAAGTTCTATTATTATAGGACTTTCAATAAATAATGTAACAGGACCGAAAAGCTCTGTCTGATAATCCACTCCGATACTTTCCAGCCAATAGTGATAAGTTTGCTCATATTCTACATCAGGATCCGTGAAGGTATAATGCTGCTCTTCTGAACTATTTGTTCCAGCAATTATCGCAGGATTGATTTGCATAAAAGATTGTATTTCGTTGACATTCCGATAAATATTGTAACCTATCAAACCGCTTTCGGATTGAGTGATCCAATTCAATCTGGCATAATTCTCTGTTGTTTGAACTGCAGTGAAAGATGATAGTGTAACTGGTAGCGGATCGTCTCCACCCAATTCTCCCGGTGTTGCATCTTCGGGAGTATCTTGCGGCCAAGAACCACCGCTTTCCTGATGAATTCTTTCTCCTGTATTTACTTCGAGTGATTCATCCTGATTTGCTCTTGCTCCGTCGCTGAGTGCATACGCAAAACCATTGGCAATATCCAAGTTGCTGTTTCCAGCATCAAATGCAGTTCCGCTTAAGGCAGAACTCCAAGCATTGCTAAATGTACTTAGACCTGCTCCATTTGAGATTATGAAGAAACCACCGTCGGGAATCGTGTAACCGGCAGGAATAGGATAGCTGTAAACACCCGGAATAAAACCTGTTCCGTTGGGATTAGTTCCCTGTACGATGGAATATCCATCTAAACTGAAAGGATATCCGGTGTCATTCCAGAGTTCTATAAAGCCTGTACCTTCATCAAAACCTGTTTTATTATCAGAGATTTCAGAAATCAGAACATCTCCATCAAGTATAGGCTGACCGTCTCTTTCCCCAACTATAGCAGTCCCATTATCGGAATTGCCCTCATCATTATAAGCAACAACAAAGTAAGAAGATTCCAACGATAAAGCCGCACAACTACTAGTAAAAGCAGAATTAAAAATATATTCAGGACCAAAAGAGATAGTGTTATCTGTTACGGTTCCCACGATAGCAGTGCCATCTTCTCTATCGGGTTCCGGCCAGTCATTACCAAAATCTACATATGTAACAATAAAATGTGTTAGATCCAGAGTTGTAGCTGATAAATATTGAGTATTTTGTGAATTAAATACATATTCAGAACCGAAAGAAAAAGAAGAGCCTAAAACTGATCCTACTATAGCGGTTCCATACGGTTCAGAACCCCAATGTTCGGTATATGCAACAACAAAGCGTGTAGCATCCAAGCGTATCCCAGAAATTCTAGAAACATATGAAGAATTAAATTCATATTCTCCTCCATAAGAGATAGTGCTTCCCAATACTGTTCCTAAAATGACAGCTCCGTGAGTAGATGGCGGATACCCAGATAGATATGCAATAACAAAATGTGTTGTATCAAGAGCTAAAACTGATGCTGCACCAGAATAATCAGGATAATATACATTATGAGAACCGAATAAGATAGAAGATCCTGAAATTGTCCCAACAACGCTTACTCCGAAATCTGAAACAAGATGATCTCGATAAATAACAACAACGTGAGTTGCATCAAGAGTGGCAATTGCTATAAAATCGACAGAACTATACCTAAATACAAATTCAGAGCTGTATGAAATGGTGTTGCCTGATACTGTTCCAATAATAGCCGTTCCGAAATTAGAGTTTTCTCGGTCCTGAAATGCAACCACGAAATGAGTAGCATCAAGCGCTGTAGCTGAAAAAGCAAAAGTATTTCCGCTATGAAATACAAATTCAGCACCGTAAGATATTTCTCTTCCTGAAACAGTTCCGATAATAGCTGTTCCAGCATACGAATTTCCTTTATCAGAATATACAAGAACAAAGCAAGATGAATCTAGGGTTATAGCTGAAGAATATAAAGCTTGATTGCCATTGAATACATATTCGTTACCGTAAGCAATATCACTTTCTCCTCTGCTTCCGTTCAAGAATTTTACGACATCATTTGTTTTGAAGTTGTCGGTTTGGTTTTCAATCCATTCGTTTACCTTTTCAATTGGGTTTGCGGTGAGAGCACTTACAAAAAGTGTAATTGCGAGTAAAAATAATAAATTTTTCCCCGTAAGTATTCGGGTTTTCATTTCATTCAACATTTTTTCATTCTCCTTATTTCATTATATGTCACCATATAATTAGCAGATTCTGTACCAAAAAGGAGGGTTAAACATAAAGCATTATATATAAGAAGGTTATGACGTTTGCGCTAATTGCAGATTAAGGGAGAGTATTACATAAATGTAATACTGGTTTTAGGATAGAATATCTGTAATCGCATTCATGAAAACAAGTTACATCGAAATACCAAAAGTGTTACTTTTTTGTAATGTTCTACGAAAAAGTAATGTGCACGAAAGGGAATGATTCCAGACGGTAAAAGCGATTTACATCAAAAATAAATTGGTGAATGATATGGAAACCCAGGCGAAGATAAAACAAACTAGGAGTTTTGCATGGATTAGGTATCTATGAAATATTATATTTTTTTATCTTTTCCCAAAGAGTTTTTGTAGTAATTCCCAGAATTTTTGCTGTTTCTTTTTTCTTCCAGTTAGTAGCTTTCAAGGTTTCAATTATGCTTTCTCGTTCTATTTTATGAACAATATCTTTCAAGATCCCTAAATTTTGTTCTTTCGACTTTTGCAATTGCTCAGGAAGATCATATGTATGAATCTTGTCTTTTTGAGACATTGCCACTAATCTTTCAATAAGGTTTTCCAGTTCTCTTATATTTCCCGGAAAGTCGTATTCTAAAAGCAATTGGATAGCTTCAGATGTAATCTCGATATTTTTTTTCATTTGAAGATTAAATTTGTTCAAAAAATGTTGTATGAGAAGCGGTATATCATCTTTCCTTTTTCGAAGCGGCGGCAAAATAATAGGAACTACATTCAATCTATAATATAGATCTTCACGAAATTTTCCAAGCTTTACAGCTTGTAGAAGGTTAGTTTTGGTAGCAGCAATCACGCGAACATTAGTTTTTATGGTTTCAGTTCCGCCAACTCTTTCAAACTCTTTTTCCTGCAGCACCCTTAGAAGTTTAGTCTGTCCACTTAGATTAAGATCATCAATATCATCTAAAAATATTGTACCATTCCGAGCAAGCTCGAATCTACCCTTTTTGGTTTTTAGTGCACCTGTAAAAGCTCCTTTCTCGTGCCCGAATAATTCACTTTCCAGAAGAGTTTCCGTAAATACAGCGCAACTAACTTTTATAAATGGTTTGTTCTTCACTATGCTGAGGTGATGTATCATTTCTGCAACCATCTCTTTTCCGGTTCCGCTTTCACCCTCGATCAATACAGTGCTTTTTTCGGGAGAAATTGTTTCTATCAGATCAAAAACTCTAAGCATTATTTTGCTATTTCCGATCATGTTTCCAGTAGAATATCGCTGCTTTAATTCTTTTCGTAGAAATATATTTTCTTGTTTCAATTTCTTCAGTTCTAAGCTTCTCTTTATTTTAATCAGCAACTTTTCTGTATGAAAAGGTTTACTTATATAATCGTAAGCTCCTATTTTAATTGCTTCTACTGCCCTTTCTATCGAACCGAAGGAAGTCATCATTATTGCTATTACTTCTGATGATGATTCTTTTATTTTTTGTAATAGTTCTACACCGTTCATTTTTGGTAATTTGTAATCCAATAAAACCAGGTCAAAATACTTCTCCTGAAATAGCATCCAACCTTCTTCACCATCTTTTGTTAATATTACATCATAGCCGTTTCTTTCCAAAACATTGCAAAGCATTTCCTGCATCAATTCATCATCTTCTACAATCAATATTTTAGAATTTCCCATTTATTCTCCAGTAACCGGCAGAGATATTATCACCTCTGTCCCTTTATTCTCATTGCTGATTATTTCAATATTACCATTATATAAATTGATAATATTATAGCAAATAAATAATCCGAGCCCCGTGCCCTCACCTACATCTTTGGTTGTAAAAAAAGGATCGAATACTTTGTCGGCAATGCTCTCTTTTATTCCTTTACCATTATCTCGGAAACTTATAAATAAATTACTGTTTTTTAGTTTTGTTGTTATGGTTAATTTTCCGTTTTCCTGTAAGAAATGTACGGAATTTTTTAATAAATTCAGAAAAACTTGTCGGATCTGATCTGGATTTAATTCAATCATGGGAATAGATTCTTCAAGTTTTAAAACGAGTTCAATTTCTTTTTCTTTTAGTTGATGATGTACAAAGCTGAGAGATTCTTGAATGATTTGATTTACATTTACAGATTGAATATCGGCTTCATGAAAAGCGGAGTAATCTAGAATCTGCCTTACTATTTTCTCGATTCGGAACAATCCTTTTGAAATAAATTCAAGATATTTTTGTTCATCTTTTTTGGCATCCGGTTCTTCGATGAGCATACGTGTAAAACTGATAATCGCACCCAGAGGATTATTTATTTCGTGGGCTATTCCTGCAGAAAATCTTCCAATAACCGCCATTTTGGAACTTTGCATCAATTTAGTATGCATATGTTGTAGGTCTTTAGTTCTTTCCAGAACTTTCTCTTCTAAATTGTCTCTTTGATATTCAAGTTTTTTATTTTTTATCTCTAATTCTTCTATTAATATTTTGATTCTGTTATTTGATTCTTCCAGCATGACCTTACTTGATAAGAGATCATCTTGTTTAAGTTTAATCTCTTTTTGATAATTTTTGAAATGATCTGAAAGCATCTTTAAGGTTTTATTACGGTTATCATCACCGAGATTTTTATTGAAAACTTCGCAATCTATACAAGCATCAAATTTGTCGATCCAATTTTCTTCAAGTTCTGTATGACAGAGGCTTCTCTCCATAAGCCAGCAACAATAATCGTTGGATCCATGGGCTGGGCATTCGGTTTTAATACAATCAAAATGCTCCCAGCACTTTAAGAGAGTTTTATCCTTCTGCATTATTATGAGACCGTATCACTAATTATTTTAAAAGTGCAAATCAATTGTGTGGTTACCATTTTATCTCCTCATTGTACGATCTTCTTCCTCTCGATAACAAATTACATTGCAATCAGAATATTGTATGCACTTACTGAACAACAAGATTAAATATTTCGGCACTAACTTGCGTACAGCACAGTTATACATTATTTCATTAACAGCATTTTTCTGTTCAT
>Ga0164318_10006290_pt1 | contig 11498 bp, 12 predicted proteins | sample GuaBasSedimGuay9_FD_113734 | JGI IMG/M metagenome (GOLD analysis project Ga0164318, IMG submission 113734) | Subseafloor sediment microbial communities from Guaymas Basin, Gulf of California, Mexico - Guay9, Core 4571-4, 0-3 cm | ecosystem: Environmental > Aquatic > Marine > Hydrothermal vents... | reverse complement strand
GTCTTATGTTTTTACGTTGAGGATACTCTGTATCGCTTCTTCAACCGTTAGGACTTGCTGTTCTCTTTTCGCTAGGTTTTTCAGAATTATCTTTCCTTTTTCCATTTCTTTTGGCGCCACTAAAACGGCGTAGCCTACGTTTCTTCTGTCAGCGTCTTGCAACGCTCGGGAGACCGTTCGTCCCATGACTTCGATTTCAGTTGGGATTCCAGCCTTTCTGAACGCTGAGGCGATTCCTATGGCTCTTGTCTTTAACTCCTCTTTTAAAGGTATTACAAGCACCTTCTTTTCTTTAGGCTTTTTCAGCGGAGTTTTCTGTTTTTCCATGGCTAGGGCGATTCGGTCTATTCCGTGCGCTACTCCTACGGCTGGGGTTGGTTCTCCTCCGAAAAGTTGAATAAGTTTGTCGTAGCGTCCTCCCCCGCCGATTGCGATTTTCATTTCTGGAACGAAGACTTCGAAAATCATGCCCGTGTAGTAGTCGAGCCCACGGGCGAAGCCTGCTTCAACCGTCATGTCGAAGCCTATTTTTGATTCTTCGACTAGGCAGAGTATCTGGTTTAGGTTCTCCAGCGCTGTGGCTGCGGCTTCGTATCCTTCCACGTGTCTTTTTATTGTTTTGACGACCTCAGCCGGGTTTTCTCCACGGGTTTTTATCAGCTGCGTTAGAGTTTTAACGCATTTTCTTGAAGCTTTGAACTCCTTTAGCGTCTGCAGCGTTTGGTTCCATTCTTTTTTGTCGAGCAGATGCATTATGTGAGTTTGTTTTTCCTCTTTTATTCCTTCTTGGCTGAGTATTCCGCGGATGATTCCTACGTGTCCGATTTTGAACTTGTAATGTTTGAGCCCTACGCTTGCTACCAGATGGTTTGTTAATGCTAGGATTTCCACGTCTGCTTCGGGTTTGTCTGAGCCTATCAGCTCGTAGTTTGACTGCCAGAATTCCCTATATCGTCCGAACTGCGGCTCGTCGTAGCGGTACAGGCTTCCAACGCAGAAAAGCCTCAGCGGTTTCGGATAGTTCCGCAGAGTAGTAGCCACGAGCCGGGCTATTGAAGCCGTGAATTCCGGTCTTAACGCAATTTTTCTTCCACCGAGGTCTTCGAAAACGTACATGCGTTCGCGGAGTTCTTCGCCGGCTTTCGCTGAAAGCAGTTCGTAGGATTCCAGAACAGGTGTTATAATCTCCTCAAAACCATAAAGCTTAGCGGTTTCCCTCGCAGCTTCTTCTACATACCGCATTTTTTCTGCTTCTTCAGGTAAGAAGTCCCTCATTCCTCGAACCGTTTTGAACGTTGGCAACTTTTCACGCAACCTAGATTAGATTTTTGTTAATGTCAACTTGGACAGGGAATAATATACAACTTCTCCTCTTCTGCTTAGAACTGCCAACACGAGCTTCTTTTTCAAGCTTTGAACGTGCCTAAGAATCCGGGTTAATTCTTCCACTGTTACGGGTTTCCCTTCTTGTATCCCCAGTATGAGATATTTGGCAGTTTCTTTCCCGTATCTGCCTTTCTCGTAGGCGCGAAAATCTATTCCTAAGCCGAAGCCTCCTCGGACGACGTATCCTCTGCTTCGAAGGTCTCGGTAGATAAGAAATTTAACCCAAAGGTCTGGGTCAACCCTTTCGAAAACATGTAAAAGCCTTTGGAAGTCAACGGGTTCCGATGTTTCTTCGTCTACGAGATCTATCACGTTCTTGTTTAGCAGGAAAAGCGCTTCACACGGCGCTAGGAAAAGCCTATCTTTCGCAAGTTTGCCGTATCCACGGGTCTTGAGCTCTTCAATGCGGCATCCGGTTTTCTGATTTTTGGGGATAACTACCTTTCCTTTTTTAGTTAGGAACGCTTTGAACCTAAGCTTTTTCATAGGCGGTGTTGCTGCTTGCTGTGTTTCTGTCACGGGGAACCCAGCCGTTTTCATGTCTAACCTTTACCTATGTTTCGCCCTTAAAAAGGTTACAAAGTTTGAAGCTTTGAAGGTGGGAACACTCCTTTTTCACATATCACTGCTGTCACGTATTCCATAGGTGTAGCGTCGAAGGCTGGGTTCAAAACCTCTACGTCGACTGGCGCTACTCGTCTGGAGCCGCAGTAAAGGACTTCTTCTGGTTTTCGCTGTTCTATCTCCACATCTCTGGCACGCCGCGTTAAGTCGAATGTTGATGTAGGCGCTGCTACATAGAAGGGAACACCATGCGTTTTTGCAAGAACCGCAATGGTGTAGGTGCCTATCTTATTAAAAACAGCGTCTTGCACTATGCGGTCTGCGCCTACGACTACCTTGTCTACTAAACCGTTGAACATGACATAGCCTACCATGCTGTCGGTGATAAGCCGAACGGGAATACCGTCGCGTTTAAGCTCGTAGGCGGTTAATCTGGCTCCCTGCAAGAGTGGACGCGTCTCAGTAGCGATAACCTTTACCTTTTTTCCTTGTTCCCAAGCCGCACGAATAACTCCCAGCGCGGTTCCGTATTCTACCGTAGCGAGGCTTCCAGCATTGCAATGAGTTAGAACCGTGTCTCCGTCATGAAGAAGAGCGGCTCCGAAAAAGCCCATTTTACGGTTCGCTTCAGCATCCTCGTCGGCGATTCTCTCCGCTTCTTCAATTACTGTTCGAATGGTTTCCGCCACGCTTCCTTCACTTTCACGGGCTTTGTTTAGCACGCGGTCTACCGCCCAGAAAAGATTAACGGCTGTTGGACGTGTTTTCCTCAAAATTTCTGCCGAGTTCCATAGTTCGTCTAAAAGTTGCGTCTTGCTTTCGGCTTTCGAGTGGTAGGCTGTCAGCGCTAGGGCGTAGGCTGCCGCAGCACCTATGAGCGGTGCTCCCCGGATTTTCATGGTTTTTAACGCTTCAGCCACTTCCCGACATGTTTTTAGTTCGAGATAAACCGTTTCGGCTGGAAGTTTCGTCTGGTCTATGGTTACTACGACTCCGTTTTCCCATTTTATGGTTCTCATGGCTTTCACGCGTTTGGGAAAGTTTGCTAATGAGTGAAAGTTTAATTAGCCTTAATATGTTTGTGGAATATCGAGAGTTGAGGAGAAACACTTTGAAGGGAAAAGCAGTCATATTGATGGGTTCGAAAAGCGACTTAGAGTTCTGCCGGAAAATAGCTGAACACTTGAAAAGCTTCGGCGTCGAGTGCGAGTTTCGTGTGGCTTCGGCGCACAAAACCCCGCTAAAAGTTTTGGAAATCTTAAGGAACTACGAAGACTCCGAGGTGGTTTACATCACGGTTGCCGGAAGATCGAACGCGTTAAGCGCCTTTGTGGACGCTCATACAACTAAGCCCGTTATTGCATGTCCACCTTACTCGGAAAAATTCGCCGGCGCAGACATATATTCGTCGCTTAGAGTTCCAAGCGGAATAGGCTCCGTAGTCACAATCGAACCCGAAGCCGCCGCAATAGCCGCAGCGAAAATCCTTGCAGTGAAAGACCAAGAACTCGCCAAACGGGTTCACGATTACCAAGAAAGAAAGAAGGAAGAGATAGCGTCAGCTGATAAAGCTTTGAGAACGGGCTAGAAGATGGGAAGTGTAAAGGACGTTCAAATAATCAGAAAGCCTTCAAAGACGGATATGGGAATAGCCCGGTTCCACTTTTCAGACCGTTACTCTGTTTTCGACTGGGGCGAAATGCCCGACCACATACCTTTCAAAGGCGCAGCGCTATGCCTCATGGGCGCATACTGCTTCGAAAGGCTAGAAGAAAAGGGGATAAAAACTCATTACCGCGGCTTGGTTACGCCGAACGGCGAACTCGCAACCACGAAGGAGTTGGAAGCTCCGGTGAACGTTATGGAATTTCACATGGTCAACGTGATTCGACCCGAAGTCCGCGTGGAAGAGGGAAAACCGCGATACGATTACAGCATGTTTACGCCGACGCTCACAAATTTTCTCATCCCGCTGGAAATAATCTACCGCAACAGCCTACCCAAAGGCTCCTCGGTGTTCAAAAGACTTGAAAACGGGCTAATACGACCCGAAGATTTAGGGCTCGACCACTATCCGGTTCCGGGTGAAAGGCTTTCAAAGCCAATTTTCGACGTAAGCACGAAGCTCGAAGAGAAAGACCGTTACGTCACATGGAAAGAGGCACAGCGAATCGCCGGCTTGCTCGACGAAGAAGTTGAACAAATAAAAAAGGTTCTCGCAGAAATAGACCGGACAGTCACGGAAATAGCAGGAAAAGCGGGACTAACCAACGAGGATGGAAAAGTTGAGTTTGCCTTTGACCCTTCGCGAAGGCTTATGGTCGTAGACGTCGTGGGCACGTTGGACGAGTGCCGGTTCACCTTTGAAGGATTGCACATAAGTAAGGAAATCGCGAGGCAGTACTACCGCAGAACAAGCTGGCACCGCGACGTTGAAAACGCAAAAAAGGAAGCAGACACGAAAGGCGTGGAAGACTGGAGGAGTCTTTGCCGTTCTAAACCGCCGCCCCTCGAGCCGAAGCTGCTAAAAATTATAAGTCAAATGTATATGGCTGTTGCCAACGCTTTCTTGGAACGCAAATTATTTGATGTTCCAGCGCTTGTTGATATAGTATCCGCGTATAAGGAGTATTTGCGTGAGGAAAATGCTTCGTGAAAAAATTCAGCAGATAGTTTCAGAATACGATAAGCATAGTATTCGTGTAGGCGTTTTAGGCTCGCATTCTGCGTTAGAAGTAGCTTACGGCGCCAAACAGGAAGGTTTCGAAACCGTTGTGGTATGTCAGAAGGGAAGGGAGAAAACTTACACGCGTTATTACCGGAACCTCTTTGACCACGTGTTGCTGCTCGACAGGTTCGCGGATATGGTTAACGAGGAGAATCAGGAAAAACTTCGCGAGTTGAACACTGTTTTCGTGCCTAACCGTTCTTTTTCAGTCTACGTGGGCTACGACAACATAGAAAACAAGCTGCTGGTTCCGTTGATGGGTAACCGTTACATGCTTCGAACCGAAGAGCGAACCGCGCCTAGAAACCAGTATTACCTTCTGCGGAAGGCTGGAATTCCAACGCCTAAAACGTTCAATTCTTACGAGGAAATTGACCGTCTAGCAATAGTGAAGGTTCCGGAGAAAACACGGAAAATCGAACGAGCCTTCTTCTACGCTTCTACGCCCCAAGAATTCCTGGAAAAAAGCGAAGAACGCATAAAACGGGGGATAATAACCCGTGAAGACCTAGAAAAAGCAGTAATAGAGGAATATGTGCTCGGCGCCAAGTTCAACGCAAACTTTTTCTGGTCCCCGCTCACCGACGAAATCGACTTTTTAGGGTTTGACAGAAGAATCCAAACCGACCTCGACGGCTTACTTGACTTACCGGCAGACCAGCAGCTTGAGCTACGCATTCCATCGCAGAACATAGAAATCGGGCATATGGGCGTCACAATGCGCGAATCCCAGATACAAAAGGTCTTCACAGCAGCGGAAAAATTCGTTGAAGTATGCAAACAAGAATACCCGCCCGGAATAATCGGGTTATTCGCGCTGCAAGGAGCCGTAACAAAAGATTTAACCTTCTACGTTTTCGACGTAAGCCCAAGAGTCCCAGGATGCCCATGCGTTGAACCAACGTCGCCCTACATGAAATACAAATACGGAAAGGAAGTAGGCCCCGGCCGACGTGTAGCGATGGAAATAAAAAAGGCGGTAAGCCAAAACAGGCTTGGAGAAATCGTAACGTGATAACCCGTGAAGAGATAGCTGAGGTTCTACGCAAATATGATACGCGTAAGCTTGCAGTAGGCACGTTAGGCTCGCATTCCGCCCTCAACATTTTCAAAGGCGCCAAAGAAGAAGGACTCCGTACAGTTTGCGTATGCACACCTCGAAACGAGATAATATACAGAAAGTTTCCATTAGCAGACCACATAATCCGCATCGAAAACTTTCAACAGCTCTTGGACGAGGAGATACAAGAACAGCTTCGAAGCCTAAACACGGTTCTGGTTCCCCACGGCTCCTTCACGGCTTATCTCAGCACAGAAGAGATAATGAACGAGCTTTACGTGCCCATATTCGGAAACAGGCAACTGCTCCACTGGGAGGCAAACCGCGAAAGACAACGCGAATGGCTGCTCAAGGCCGGGCTTAAGCTGCCACGCGTATTCCGAACTCCTAAAGAAATTGATGGATGGGTCATAGCTAAGCTTCCCGGAGCGAGGGGAGGAAAAGGCTACTTTCTCGCAAGCTCCTACGAGTCCTTCAAAAAGAAAGTTGAAGCGATGATTAAACGCGGATTAATAACCGAGGAAGACGTCGAGAAAATTCATCTGCAAGAATACATAGTTGGCGTTAACGCTTACCCCCACTATTTTCATTCCATACTTGAAAACGAAGTTGAATTCCTCGGCGTAGACCGCCGCTACGAATCCGACATAGACAACCTGGGCAGAATCCCAGCGCGGGAACAGCTCGAAGCTGACGTAACGCCCAGCTACACCATCGTGGGGAACATACCGTTAACCCTACGCGAATCGCTTCTCGCAACTTTGCTGGAAATGGGAGACAAAGTCGTGGAAACCGCTAAAAAACTTGCCTTTCCAGGCATAATAGGACCGTTCTGCCTAGAAACAGCCATAACAAGCAACCTTGAAATCTACACTTTTGAGATTTCAGCTAGAATAGTCGCTGGAACAAACGTGGGAATAGGCACTTCGCCTTATGTTTATCTCAAGTACGGCGAAAAAATGTACATGGGCAGAAGAATAGCAAGGGAAATGGGAAAAGCCGTAAAACAAAACAAAATCGCTGAGATAGTAACCTAGTTCCTCAGTGTCAGCTTGTTTTGACGAAGTTCACGATTCCGAGGAAAATCAGCACCATGCCGAAGACCGTAAGTCCATAAGTTAAAAGTTCTTCTGGAATAAACACGGGAAGGGCGGGTTGCAAAATATCTAGGTTGACTAGGAAAGCCGAGAAAACTGATGTTAGTCCAGCGCCAAGGCTTATTCCACTCGTCGCTATTCGAAGGCGTTGGTGACCCATTAACAAAATGTAGTAGACTAGCAACGCGAGTAAGCCTAGCTCAGCTCCTAAGACAAGAACAGGTGGCTGGATGAAAAAGATAAGTAGCACTATGGTGCCCATTCCGACAAGCGGGGTAAGCGGGTAAAACGGAACTTTGAACGGCCTCTCTAAATACGGTTCTTTCTTCCTCAAACGAATCAAAGAAAGATTCGTTAGAAAGTAGCCAACTAGGAAACCGAAACTCGAGGCGTAAGCAGCGAAGTCTAGGGCGCCGGAAACGGTTAATAGCAAAGTGAAGAAGGACGAGAGTAATACAGCCATGTAGGGGGTCTTATGACGCCCATGAATTTTAGATAGAAACCTAGGCAAATAACCCTCCCAGCTCATCGAATAAATCGCCCGCGACTGAGCCATAACAGCAGTGTTAAGCGAAGACAACGCCGCAACTATACCGGCAATCGCTATTAGAAGCCACCCAGCTTGCCCGAGAAACGTTCTCTGCGCTGCGAGAGCAAGAGGCATAGAAGCGGTACCGAGCTCTTCGCATGGCACAAGCCCTATGGTTGTATAGGCAATGATCGTGTAAACGAATATCAAAATCATCGTGTTAATTATAATTGCTCTCGGAATGTTTTTCTCCGGTTCCCGAACCTCTCCCTGCGCAATAACAATGTCTTCTGCGCCCAGGTAGACGACGAAAAGAAAAACCGTCGCTTGCATGGTCGCGAATAGCCCGTGAGGCATGAAGGGATCAAAGGCGTTCGGACGGAATCCCGTAATCCAGCCGCTTGCGATGTAGATTGCTAGAGTGCTTAGCAACATAACGGCTAACACCACAGCCGTTTTTCCAGTCTCCTTTGTACCCTTAATGTTGACGAAAGTAAACAGCATAACGAGCAACGCGGCTAAAAGGTTAACATGCCCGGTCAGAAAGGGAATGTAAGGGGAGAGAACTGAGGAAATCATGACCGCGGCACCTATCGCCATCAACACCGCGTAGAACATTTCGCTCATCCATTCGAACCATCCCGTGATAAAGCCGAGCAAACCTCCGAAGGCTCTGCTAACGTAAACGTGTTCACCACCAACCTCTGGCAAGGCTGCGCCCAACTCGCAGAAGCTGAGAATCGAAAGCAAGTTCACTACCCCGCTGAGGATTAATCCAACAATAACAGAGGGGCCAGCCATAGCTGCTGCCTGTCCGAGAAGAACAAAGACGCCTACACCTATCGAGGCGCCGACGCCTAACATTGTAACTTGCAGAAGCCCGAGTTCCCGTTTTAGGCGTTCTCTACGCATTTCTTTTCCTCATCTAAAACTGCTTCACAAATAAAAAAGCTTTACACAATAACAATTCCGCAGGAGTAAGTTTTCGGGAACACACAATAAAGCAAAGTTAATTTGTATTGAAAGAAACGTTAATTCTGCGGGGATAACGGTGAAAATTCTAGGTATTTCAGCTGTAACATAGCTTCAAAGCGTTTAAAATTCCAACAACTCTTTCTTCGACCTCTGCTAAATCTCGCTCATCAGGTCTTCCCTTTATATTCCCAAGCCTTCCAAGCGTTGAGTTTTCCTCGCTGTTTTTGAACTCTCCTACGATGTGCCATTCGTCTAGAACCGTGAATCCTACATGTTCCAGAAAAACGCGCATCCACTTGGTTGCGGGAACAGCTTCGCTTACGCCGGTATGAGGACCGGAAAAAGTGCAAAAGCAGACAGCGTACTTTCCCGGTTTTATAGGCACGGAAGGGACGATTACGCCTAGCTTGAAATAGTGTTTTAACATGCGTTTAACGTAGTCCATCATCGTCTTGGTTGGAAGCCACTGATGCACAGCCGAACCCAGAAACACAAGGTCAAACTCCAGCAGGTCAATGCTAGTTTCTTCATCAACCCTAACAAAAGAAACATCGCACCCTTCCTTCCTTAAAGTTTCCGCAATTCGCTCAGCAACTTTCTCAGTGTTTCCAGTAACAGAAGAATAGAGAACAAGAGCTCTCGTCATGATGTTCTCTCCCCAAGAAAAGATGCAGAACCCTCTTAAAGAATTTGTTCCGGAATCCTTTAAGAGCGTTCCAGTCTAAACGGAGTCTATAGCAACCCTTGGAGGCTCATAACAACTTAATAGAAACCCCCAGCCAAAAGGCCGTTTTTAACATTATTTTTTCGTTAGCCGCTGTTAAAGCAACAAAAGTGAAAGTATCGGCAAAGGATTTTTCAATGATTTCGCAGGAAACGTTAAAAAGTTTGAAACATATCTGATTTCCTTTGGTAGATTACATTTAATGTGAGCACATCATGGTGCTGTCGAAGGCGGAACTTATTGATATAGTAAAATCACTTTTTAGTGAGGATAGAAAAGTAAGTAGGGTGATCGTTGAACTTTTCCTTGCTGGGAAATCTCGGATAACGTTTGATGAAATCCTGTCGATTGCTAGAAATATAGAAAAAAGCGGAGGCGCCGAGAACCTTGCGGTAGAATCAACTCTGGTTATGGAAGAATGGAAGCTTATGTTACCAACAAGAACGAAGCATAACGGCAGTATTCAGTGGGACAATAGAATGAACAGGCCTATACCTGGGGAAACTTATGAAATTCCAGCATGTATAACATTTGCGTTTGAATATTTAAGGTCTCAGGGCATATGGAGTTGGAGATTAGCCGTTAAAGCCTATATGGAATCAATTAAACAGCCAAATCAACAAGTAATCCTTGACATAATAGATGAAATAGTTAGAAAATCTCAGTTTAGGAGATTTGTCAGCGCAACAACTATTCATGAAGCATGCAAACGTCACAATTATTCAGGAGATGTTGACGCGCTAATTGCTGAACTCAAAAGCGGAGGCATAATAAGCCCATGCGTTAAACATTCCATTTTCTCAAGAAAATTTTTCGAGAAATACATCGAAAATTTTTCCAAAAGCGGGCCACTCTACGAATTGAATAAAGCTCTCTTTATTTTCGAACTCTCAGAGGATCTGAAGTTGTGAGATAAATGAGGGGGAAGGAAAGGGAAGATATAAGGCGTGTATTTGATGTTTTTGCTAAGAGGTACGATGAGTGGTATGAGAAACCTTTTGGAAAATCGGCTTTTGAACTCGAAAAAGCCAGCATTAAACCTTTGTGTAAGAATCTGAAACATCCCTTTCTTGAGGTAGGTGTTGGAACTGGGAGATTTGCACAAGCATTGAATATAGAATATGGAGTTGACATATCTTCTGGAGTTTTGGTCTTTGCCAAAAATAGGAGAATAGAAGTTGTTAAAGGAGCAGGAGAGGGATTACCATTTAAAGACAAAACTTTTGGCGGCGTTTTCCTAATTGTTACGCTTTGTTTTGTTAATAGTCCTCTTAAAGTTTTAAAAGAAGCTGTGAGAGTCTTAACGGATAATGGAGGCATAATTCTTGGTTTAATATTAAAAGAAAGCCCCTGGGCACGTTTCTATGAGGAAAAGAGGAGAAAAAATGACATTTTTTACAAAATCGCTAGATTCTACAGTTTTGAAGACATAAAGCTTATGATGGAAGAAGCTAAACTTAAGATCGTGGAAGTAAATTCTACGCTATTTCAACCTCCAGCTGAAAAAACTCTCTATTTCGAACTTCCAAGAAAAGGCTATTACATGGAAGCAGGGTTTATAGCTTTAAAAGCTAAGAAGAAACTGCTTTAAGCACGATGGAGCCCACCCTTGCACCAATTTTCTTACCTACAATTGGGCATTTCACCTTCAGAAGAAAGAAAATCTTCTTATCCTTAACCTCATTAAGCGACTCATAATTTCCCTGTCCTTTGCTGATCACAATACTGCTTTTCTTGAAAGCTTCGATGAACTCCTCTGAGCACTCATCAAAAATTATCCCTGCACAGTCCGTTCCAGTGGAAATAACGTCAGCAATCTTGTCGATTTCGGCTATTTTTGCATCATCAATCGTCGCGTCGTTAAGGATCGGCCCACCTTTGACCACGTATACAATCCTCGTTTTAAACTTCGTTAATTCTTCTAACAATATCCTATCAAAAAACGTCTCTCCTGAATTATCCGCAAGATACAACAGATCAGTTTCTGGTTTTAATTCATGTCTAAAACTTTTAATATGATTTATCGCCAGCTCATTGGTTAAGGCATTTTTGACTTCCTTTTCTAGATTGATTTCTGCTTTTGGACCGAAGTCAATAGCGTTGCCTGCTATTGCTATTTTTAATGCAGTAAAGAGTGGATCACTCGAATTTTTAACCATAAACTCGAGTTTGGGATAAAGCTGCGCTGCAAGTTTGTTATACTTATTTTTCAACCGTTTATAAGGATCGGAGTTACCGGTGACCCTTTTCACGATTCTATGAACTTCCGTTCCAATCCTTGGGATATCTGTAGTCCACTTTACTTGCGAAAGGTAAGTTACAACCTCTCTAAGGGCTTTTTCACGTATCGCATCGTTGTTCGTACTCATTTTCACAGCCTCTAATGCTTGCCTTAAAAAGCAAGGAATACAGTCCAAGTGAACCTTCATTTAACC
>Ga0164318_10006289_pt1 | contig 11500 bp, 8 predicted proteins | sample GuaBasSedimGuay9_FD_113734 | JGI IMG/M metagenome (GOLD analysis project Ga0164318, IMG submission 113734) | Subseafloor sediment microbial communities from Guaymas Basin, Gulf of California, Mexico - Guay9, Core 4571-4, 0-3 cm | ecosystem: Environmental > Aquatic > Marine > Hydrothermal vents >... | reverse complement strand
ATCTTCAAAAGGGAGAAGTTCACGCCCTGGTTGGTGAGAACGGAGCTGGAAAATCCACATTGATGAAGATCCTTTCCGGAATGTATCAAGCCGATGAGGGAGAGATAGAACTCAACGGTGAAGCATTAAGAAAGACCGGGCTGAGAGACATGCTGAATGCCGGTATCAGCGTAATCTATCAGGAACTTAACCTGATAAACCACCTTACAATTGCTGAAAATATATTTCTCGGTCGGGAGCCCAGACATAAAAGCGGGCTGATAGACTGGAAAACAATGTACGCCCATGTTGAAGAGTTGATGGCCTCGTTTAAAATCGACCTGAATCCCAGAGCAAAGGTATACACCATCAGCCCGGCTTTCCAGCAAGTTGTGGAAATCGTTAAAGCACTCTCTCTGAAATCGGAAATACTTGTAATGGACGAACCCACTGCTCCGCTGACCGGAAATGAGGTAGACCGTCTCTTTGATATTATTGCCAACCTGAAGTCACAGGGAGTATCCATTATCTACATATCCCACAGACTGGAAGAGCTGCAGCATGTCGCCGACAGGGTGACAATTCTTCGGGACGGACAGTGTATCACCACAAAACCCCTGGGAGAACTCAGTACAGATCAAATTATTCATCACATGGTCGGTCGACATCTCACAGAACAGTACCCCCATGCCGATATCACCCTTGGAGAAGAGCTTCTCAGGGTAGAAAACTTGACCAAGGAAGGTTTATGCAGAGATGTGAACTTCTCTGTGAAAAGCGGCGAAATTGTCGGCTTTACCGGGCTTGTCGGAGCTGGTCGAACTGAGATTATGGAATTAATCTACGGACACCGAAAGAAAGATTCCGGAAGAATTTTTTTCCGTGGTGAAGAAATAAACCTGAGAAGCCCCAGGGATGCCGTTCGAAAAGGTATCGGCCTTATTCCTGAAGAGCGGAAGAAGCAGGGATTGATTCTTGGCCTGTCGGTTTTTGACAATGCGGCGATTACCGTCCTTGAACGATTCAGCAGGTTTGGCTTTCTCCAAAGAAAAGTCATCACAAAAAAAGTGAAGGACATGATTCGGGATATCGACATAAAAACGCCATCCGCAAATCAGCTTACCCAGAATCTATCAGGGGGAAACCAGCAGAAAGTGGTTCTATCCAAGTGGTTCATCAGAGATTGTAATCTCTATATTTTTGACGAACCGACTCGGGGAATTGATGTAGGTGCCAAAGTGGAAATCTACAAGTTGATGCAGAGTCTGGCCGGTGAAGGTGCCGGCATAATTATGGTCTCTTCCGAGTTGACTGAGATTATGAATATGAGCGACCGCATCGAAGTTGTTTTCGACGGCCGTATTGTTAAAGAATTCACAAAAGATGAAACCAACGAGGAAGAGGTGATGGAATACTCCCTCGGTCTCCGTGAAAAGGATGTCCCCGCATGAAAAGCCCCGATATCAGACACATCATGAAGAATTACGGGATTGTTATCGCGTTTATTTTTATCTGTATTATTCTCTCTATTCTCTCACCGGTATTCCTTACCAAAATCAATATTATAAACATCATCAGGCAAACATCCATTTACGGTATCATGGCTGTGGGTATGACATTTGTTATACTCACCGGCGGTATAGATCTCTCTGTAGGGTCGCTGCTGGCGGTCTCAGGCGTTGCATGTGCCGGGATGCTGAAAGCCGGGTTCGGCCCTTTTCCTGCATTTATAGTAACTATTCTTGTAGGAACCTTTTTTGGCCTTGTGAACGGTTTTATCATCAATGCCGGAAAGATTACTCCATTCGTAGTCACCCTTGGAATGATGAGTATCGCACGCGGTCTGACAATGCTTTATACAAAGGGCTATCCGATATCCGGATTTGATGAAGGCTTCCGAAAGATCGGCGGCGGCTATTTCATCGGAATCCCGATCCCCATCATTATTTTTCTTGCAACCGTTGCCCTGGCCTGGCTCATACTGACGCAGACCAGATTAGGCCGATACACCTACGCCATCGGCGGAAATGAAGAAACGGTGCGTCTATCGGGTATTAACGCTCCATTTTTCAAAACGCTTATTTACGGAATATCCGGCCTGACGGCAGGAATCAGTGCCCTCATACTCACCTCACGGCTCAACTCAGCAGAAACAATAGCCGGAACAGGATATGAGCTGGATGTAATCGCCGCTGTGGTAATCGGCGGTACCAGCCTCTCAGGGGGGCGGGGAGCTATCTGGGGCACATTTATAGGAGCCCTGCTTATCGGTGTGATTAACAACGGTATGAATCTCCTGGGCATCACCGCATATTTTCAACTCGTTGTTAAAGGTATCATCATCATCGGTGCTGTCCTGTTGGACCGGCTCCGTGATTAGGAGAAACTCATGAGTAAAACGACAATTCAACAGGCATTTGATTCAGGGGAAGGAATACTGAGGCTCACACCCACATGGGTGCCCCGAGTATTCTGCATACCCGGGAGGCGAATCAAGCTTCACCCCGATGATTATTATGCCCTGGGAGGTAATAGGGGCGGCATTGATGAAAGATGGTTTTCCTCCACTACCCCTGCAGACAATGGCCCGGATACAAGTGAAAACGAGGGATTAAGCTTCGTCGCTTTTGAGGATGGTGGTAAAACAGAACTATTTCTTCTCAGAGATGCCGTTGAAGAACTCAAAGACAATCTGATCGGAAAAAGACTCTGGGAAACCTACGGCAAGTGGCCTATGTTCTCAAAATTCTTCGATAATCAGGGTCCGCTTCCCCACCACATCCATCATCGTGATAAACACGCTGCTCTCGTGGGAGAAATGGGTAAGCCGGAAGCCTATTACTTCCCCCCTCAGCTGAACAACCACGGAGGAGACTTCCCTTACACTTTTTTCGGACTGAATCCGAAAACAACAAGAGAAGAAGTAAAACAGGCCCTGATGAACTTCAACAAAGGGGATAACGGAATTACGAATATGGCACCAGCCTATAAGCTTGTTCCCGGAACCGGCTGGAATGTGGCCCCGGGAATCCTTCATGCCCCGGGCAGTCTCTGCACTTATGAGCCTCAGATGGCCGCCGATGTGTATGCCATGTATCAATCCCTGGTAAACAATCAGATAATTGATGAGTCGCTCTTATGGAAAAACACCCCAGAAGATAAAATCGGTGATTACGATTATCTTGTAGATGTCATCGACTGGGAACTCAATATTGATCCGTTGTTCTATGAACACAACTTCATGACACCGCGACCGATTGCACCCCTGGAAGAAATGGATGGTTTTATCGAGAACTGGGTGTGCTACAAAACTTCAGCTTTCAGCGCCAAGGAACTCACCGTAAAACCCGGACGGACTGTAACCATAAAAGATGCGGCGGCCTACGGCATGTACGTGATACAAGGCCATGGTACTTTCGGAAGCTGGCCTGTAGAAACCCCCGCCCTCATCAGGTACGGGCAACTCACCAATGATGAATATTTTGTCAGTGAGCAGACCGCCCGGGAAGGTGTTACGGTTACAAATCAATCCAGGTGCGACAACCTTGTGATACTTAAACATTTCGGCGCCGGTAATCCCGATCTTATTGTGGATGACTGGCAGGCTTAAACCTTAAATGAGATAAGAAGGATTTTTATTATGACCAACCCCTTAGGCATCCATTACGGCAGTTTCGTTACAAATTGGAATGAGGACCAGCATCAAATCATCCCCAAGGTGAAAAATCTCGGCTTCGATCTCTTTGAGTTCGGTGCCCCCTGGCTGGTGGAACAAAGTGATTCAAGCATCAAAGAATTCCGTAAAATTGCAGTTGATAATGAAATTCAGCTTACCCTTAGTCTGGGACTTTCCACGGCCCAGGACATCAGTTCTCCGGATGCTTCAATCCGTAAAGTCGGCATCAATTTTCTTACCCGCCTTGCCCGGGCCATGTCAAAAGCCGGATCCGGTATGTGCAGCGGGATTGTTCACGGTGCCTGGAATGGTAAAATCGACAGCTATGAAGAAAAGGCCGTCTGCTGGGACTACAGCGTTCAATCAATGAAGGAAGTTACTAAAGTATTTGCCGATGAAGGGGTGATATTCAACATCGAAGTTGTGAACCGTTTTGAAAACTTTCTTATCAACGATTGCGTTGAAGCCATGAAATATCTGGATGAAGTGGACTCTCCCCAATTGGGAATTCATCTGGACACCTTTCATATGAATATTGAAGAGGATTCCATGACCGGACCCATTCATGCTGCAGGGAAGCGTTTGAAATATTTCCACATCGGTGAAAACAACCGAAAATTCCCCGGGCTGGGAAATATGCCATGGAAGGAGATTTTCAGCGCATTGGAAGCTGCTGATTATCAGGGGCCCATCGCCATGGAACCCTTTGTCCGCCCAGGCGGTGAGGTGGGGGCCGCTGTAAGCCTGTACCGTGAAATCATGGATTTAAATGATTACGAAAACAATATCCGCCGATCTGTAGCCTTTGTCCGAGCACTGATGGCATAGAGGAATACCCGGCAGCGTATAACCTGCTGCCGTCATTCCCGTGTTTTTCTTTCAACGGCGTTCCAACTCTATAAATCCAATAAGCTGATCACCGTAAATCATTATACGAAGGACAAATACTCCATCAATATAGCTATATTCAAAGTTTGTGGTGGATCCGATCATCCCTTCACTCACAGCCTCAACCCAGGTTACTCCGATAGTTCTATCGTCTCTGAACTCGTACTCACCCTTATTGATTTGATCACCATGGTTATTGTATTCAATCCAGTACCCGTCTTTCATAACGATAAGAACCACCGTTTCAATCTCTGGTAGGCTGAAATCGATAATAAACTCCAAGCGATTAACAGTGTACTCACCCTCGGAAACCCAGTCATCTGCAGTTGCAACGGTCTTCTCAACCCGTTCAGAGCCAATGGATTCAGTTACCGGATTCCACATCGATAATCCTGGCCGTGATTCTAATCTGTTCTCCATAGGATTGTATGTGACCGACAACAACCTGATCGGCACTCATGATTTTTCCCACTTCCACCGGGTTTTCAATTACACCTGAGAGACTCAACTGCTGCTCCTCAATGATACGGTTCAGGCTGGTTCGCTCAAAGAGAACAACATTCCTGATATCGGTTCGAAAAACAGACGATATAATCTCATCCTGAAGTACAAGGCTGAAATCCTGAGCCTCGGGACTGCCATCGTTATCAAAGGGAAGAACCGCCAGTTTGTATTCCACCGGGTTGTCAAAAAGCTGTTGTACCAGTCTGTCGCTTGTATCGGAAAGGGAATCAGAAATGGGGGTCTCAGCGGTCAGATCCCGGGGAACCTGTTCTTCGGGAGCCGTTGCACAGCTGATAAGCAGGAAGGCGGTTCCGAGCAGCAGTACTAAGTACTTCATCAGATTTACCTCTGTTTAAAAGTATACGGTCTCATTCATAATGGATCAAGAAAAAATAGGCTTTCGATTATCTGCTGCGAGCACATACATGCAAAGGTCATCCGGTAATGGTGATATCTGCCTTTGAGCGTTATGATAAAGGGGAAATGCAAAGATTAATTCCGGCCGCAATGGCCATCACAACAGTATTGATGTTTACCGGCTGCTTGAGTTTCTTCCAGACAGATGTAAACATCAATGGCGATGGAGATTATGTTACCAGAATCGGAAAATCAAAGACAACCACCATTGAAGCAATGCTCAGCAGCGGCGGGGAATACAGAATATCATATGCATACATCGACTCGCACTGGCTTCTGGCCGAAAAACTGATAATTGATACCGACTGCTGTATCATTCAGCTGGATTTCCCGGAACCCGTGAGGGTAGATAATGGCAAGGGGGCCGTTATTGAAACTGATACTATAAAAGTCCGCCGAAATCTTCTGGAACAGATTCTTGAATCTGCAAATCCGGTAATATCACTACAGGGAGAACAGGGAACGGTAATCATTGAAATAGGGTACGAAAGTAAACAGAACCTGAAGGAACTGCTGGACTACGGAATCAAGGAATTCCCTGAGATATGAAAAAACACATCAAACGGCTTCTGAGAATTATTCTTCCAGTGATACTGATACCCATAGCCGGTTTCCTTTTATTTCTGACAGCGGCTCAGATATTCCAGTTCAGTCCCCCCTTAATTGAAGAAACAGAGATTCTTTCCTCCGGCAGTCCGGATTTACCCGCAAGTGTCCCTATAGGTGAATCCCTGCGGATTCTGGATTGGAATATCGGCTACGGGGGTCTTGATGCCGGTAGTGACTTTGTTATGGACGGAGGCACTCAAGGGCTGCCTGAAAGCAGAAGCCGGGTAGAAGAAAACCTACTGGGAATCAGCGGGCAGATAAAATCTGTAGATGCTGATTTCTACCTTTTTCAGGAAGTAGACCGCTATTCAAAGCGAAGTTACAGGGTGGATCAGGCGAAGATTCTCAGCTCTTTAAAACCTGCATACGACTCCCGGTTCGCCATGAACTTCAAGGTGTTTTTCATTCCCTACCCCGTCCATCAGCCCATCGGCCGGGTGAAAAGCGGACTTCTGAGTCTCAGTACATATAAAGTAGCGGAGTCCCTGCGGCACCAGCTCCCGGGCAGCTACTCCTGGCCTACCCGGCTCTTTATGCTCCGCCGATGTATCAGCGTCTCCAGATACGATACAGGTAACTCCGGCCGCTCTTTCTACCTGGCCAATGTTCACCTGTCGGCTTACGATGATGGCGGAATGCGAAGACAACAGCTGGAGTACCTCAAACAGTGGATGAAGGAGCTCTACTCCCGGGGGGATTATGTTATCCTGGGAGGGGATTGGAACTCTTTATTCCCGGGAGTGAGTTTTGAAGATTTTGCCCCCTACATCACCACTGAGAAAAACCTCTACTGGATTCAGAATATTCCTGAGAACTGGACCCCTGAAAAATGGCAGTGGGGATGGGATCCAGAAGTCCCCAGTTGCAGAACTTTAGACCAGGCTTACACCCCGGGAGAAAATTTCCGCACCATCATTGATGGATTCCTGGTCTCTCCGAATGTACAGATTGATGAGATTCGGACATCAGATGCAGAGTTCAGCTTTTCGGATCACAATCCGGTCAGTCTGAAGTTTAAACTCAAACCCTGAAAACAGATTTTTCAGTTATACTGACTTTATGAAAGTAAACTGGACTTTAATCGGATGCGGCGATATCGCCAGAAGAAGAGTCGTACCTGCCATTCAGAATGGCCAGGATTCCTTCCTGATTTCGGTCAGCCGGGCAGATTCGGACAAAGCAGAAAGTTTTGCCCGGGAGTTCGGCATTCAAAAATGGAACGCACAATGGGAGAACTCCGTTAAAGATGCAGATATCAACAGCGTCTACGTTGCAACCCCGGTATACCTCCACGCTGAGCAGACCATCGCTGCTGCTGAGGCCGGAAAGAACGTACTGTGTGAAAAACCTATGGCTCTGAACAGCGCTGATTGCACTAAAATGATCGATGCCTGCAAAGCAAACAGCGTCAAACTCGGCATTGCCTATTACCGCCATTTCTATCCGGCAGTAAACAGGATTAAAGAGATAATCTCCTCAGGTGAAATTGGGGAAGTTGTCACGGTACAGGCTGAAAACTTCGAGAACTTCAACCTTCCTCCAGGGGCTCCCAGATACTGGTTTTTACGGAAAGAACTCTCAGGTGGCGGACCTATGATGGATATGGGCTGTCACCGAATCGAGGTGTTCACTAACATTTTCGGCCCGATTGCAAGTACTGAGGCTTATCACAACAATGCCGCTTTTCTGCGGGAAGTTGAGGATATCACAACGGCCCATTTTACTTTTGAAAGTGGTGTCGCAGCTGTTCTGATTTCCGCCCATGCAATTAGGGAACCCCGGGACACTCTCAGGATTTTCGGCAGCAAAGGCTCCATCCATGTACCGGATCTCAATACAGGAACTCTGGAGATTTTCACCGGTGAGGATTCCCGGGTTGAAAAATATCCCAACCCGGAGAACACCCATCAGCCTTTGATTGACGATTTTCTACAGGCCCTTGAACAGGACAGAAATCCCGCAGTCGACGGTGAAACAGGAAAATCCATCAATATAATCCTTGATGAAATTTACGGCAGATAAATCTTCTTTTTTCACTGACTGACGGGATTATTCCTCACACCTTGTTCTCTGTCGCCGGGAGTTTCTCGTCTGATAACATACTCCATACGGTATCTGTGGAAAGGTTTCATTTTGTATTTTTCCATCAGATTCAGCATGCCGGGAATACTTCCGCCGACACCCCTTTGTCCCCCATCAATATGGACGTGAAGGTTGTCACTCTCTTTGATTTCATGAGGATGTCCGGCTGCCTCTACATCTTCCCTCGAGGCAAAACGGGCGGAAAAATTGATTTCTCCGCCCTCAACAGCTGAAAATGTCAGAGCCGATCCACCATCGGAGAAGGAAACCCGCCGGACACCGGTTCTATTCCCGCTTTCCTGAGGTTTTAAATAGTCAAAGGACAGCTCATCGGCATCCTTATGGTACAGACCTACAACAGCTCCGGACTGACGGTCTCTATAACATTCCTGGGGCCCCCGGCCGTACCAGCTTACCTGACGGTACCGGGCGGGAATTACCATGCGGCTGCCGAAACGGACCATTTCCCTCCATGGGCAACCCTGCATTTTCACATTTATCTGTCCATTATTCTTAAAGAAAAACTCCTGATGCAGCTTTCCTGAAAATCCTGCAACTTTTACTGAGAGTTTAAGCTGCAGCCCCTCGGGGGGCTGTATCACCCTCCACCGTTTCAGGATACGCTTCCTGCCGGCATCCTCCCAATCCTTCCCATAAATCCGGTCGGCTAACCGAGCGAATCCTTTACGTAACCGGTTTCCAATCAATCCCGCCGGGAGAAATTCATCCAGGAATGACGCTATTCCAAGCTGCTCATTATCTGTCGGAGCCCGGAAGAAATCCGGTTGTAGGGGTTCAGCCAGCATATTCCCTTTCCCGAAATCCAAAAACTCTAAACTGCCTTCTGTCAGGCTCACCCTTACACCCATGCCGCCGCCGGCAATATAGAGCTTCCCGGAATCTTCTTTATACTGCCACTGGGAATCTGAAGGCTCAGGGTTATTCGTTTTGCCTTCTGCAAATGATTCAAACTCCGGAGTTACTTCCAGATAGTCCAAAATAGCATCGGCCACTTTTTCTCCGGGTATAGAAGGAACAGGCAGCTGCATTCTGACAATTTCAAACCCTGCAGGGGCCCATTCATTTTCCTCTTTCAGGCAAACTTTGAAAGTAATAAAGCCTTCACCTTCTCCGGGGAAGGCCGCCAGATTGCGGAACAGGTTTACCGTTCTTTCTTCTCCCGGGGGAATATCCTGCTTCCGTATTACACCTTCGGCTACAGCTGTACCTTCCCGCTCCAGAATCCAGCTGATATCATACCGCCCCAATTCAATGTGGGCATGATGATTAACAAGGGTAACCCTGCCGGTCTTGATATCCTCAGCCCGGAATGATACCGGTGAATACAGAGCCTTCACCTCAGCTATCTCCGGTTGAGGTTTACGATCGGCGGTAACCAGACCATCGGCGCAGAAAATCCCGTCGTGAGGTTCCTCGCCGAACTCACCGCCGTAGGCCAGATACTCATTTCCCTCCTTATCTTTTTTATACAGAGCCTGATCGGCAAAATCCCAGATAAAGCCCCCGGCGATATGGGGATAACGGTTGATAATCTCCATATAATCAGAAAAATTACCCAGACTGTTTCCCATTGCATGGGCGAACTCACAGAGAATCAGAGGTTTATTCCTGTACTTCCGGGGTGAAACCGGCCACCCGAAAGGATGCCCGGGCTCTCCTCGGGCAACCCGGACTTTTTTACGCCGGCCGATTTTTTCGACAACGCCCACATTGGCATACATCAGGCTGAAAAAATCCGAGGTATCCAGCCGGTGGTCCCCTTCATAATGAATGGGCCGTGTCGTATCCAGGGCCAGAGCAGCGGATTTCATTTTTTTAAAAGTGGAACCGGAACCGGCCTCATTCCCTAAAGACCAGATAATGATGCAGGGATGATTCCGATGATTCAGCACCATCCTTTCCATTCTCTCAACACAGTTATCCATCCACTCAGGAAGTGATGCCGGCAGATTTTTTCTTAAACCGTGACTCTCGACATTTGCTTCGTCAACAACATAAAGGCCAATCCGGTCGGCAATCTCATAGAGAGCGGAAGGATTGGGATAATGGCTGCAGCGGACCGCATTGATATTGTGCCGTTTCATCAGAATCAGATCGGATTCAATCACTTCCCGGGGGACGGCCTGTCCATAACGGGGATGGATATCGTGGCGGTTCACCCCGAAGAGTTTCACCGGCCGCCCGTTCACCGTTAAAACGGCGCCTCTCGAACCGTGAAGGATTTCCACCTGCCGGAATCCCCAGGCCATACTGCGTACATCAAGAAGAGCCCCCTCTTCATCGCTGAGCTCAACAACAAGGCTGTAGAGATGAGGATTCTCACTGCTCCATTTCTCGGGGTCGATTACAGGAACAGATGTCTCAACAACAGACTGTCTATCTCCAGACAATGCTACTGAAACAGGGTTACTGGAAGCCAGAATATCCTTGCTTCCCGGCTCATACAGATACCAGCGTACAGTCCGATTTTTATGCTCCTCTCCTTCAAGCTTATCAAGGGTTACAGATACCTCCATTTGCGCATCTCTGAAGGTTTTACTGAAACTGCAGCGGGCAAAAACATCGAAGATACCGCCGGGGGGAGGAGCAATCAGCTTCACCGAACGGATAATGCCCCCCATACGCCACATATCCTGATCTTCCAGGTAGGTTCCGGCACACCATTTGTACACATTTACGGTAAGAATATTCTTTGCCCGTTTTTTCAAGTATGGACCGATTTCAAACTCAGCCGGGGAATAGCTGTCCTGGGTATAGCCCACATACTCACCGTTCACCTGAACTTCTGCAGCGGATCGAATACCGTCAAAGCGGAGTATCACACCCTCCCGCCTGTCCTTCCATTCTTTTGGAATCTGAAATGCGGTCTGGTAACAGCCGGTGGGATTATTATCAGGATCTATCGCCGGCGGGTTGGACGTATCATGGCTGTAGGGGTAAACAACATTGGTGTACTGAGGTACCCCATAACCGTGTATCTCCCAGTTTGACGGCACAGGAATGGTATCCCAGTCCTTCGTTTTATCTTCCTTCTCCTGTGCAGGGTTAGGATACCACTTGAACTGCCACTCTCCATCCAGACTCAGTGTCCAGGGACTCGCCGTATCGGCGGCACTGGAATACGGCAGCTGCTGAGAACGGCCCGGGAGTTTGTTCCGGCCGGTTATCTCCGGATTCTGCCATTCTGCATCACTGCGGTTGTTCGGGTCTGAATGATATCTGAACTGCTCTTCTGCCATGACGGAGCGTATCATGAGAGCTGTTTTTTTCAAAGTAAGCAGACTTGCCTGAAGAACCGGAAGAAATTAGACTTGAATCTCTATT
>Ga0164318_10006288_pt1 | contig 11500 bp, 7 predicted proteins | sample GuaBasSedimGuay9_FD_113734 | JGI IMG/M metagenome (GOLD analysis project Ga0164318, IMG submission 113734) | Subseafloor sediment microbial communities from Guaymas Basin, Gulf of California, Mexico - Guay9, Core 4571-4, 0-3 cm | ecosystem: Environmental > Aquatic > Marine > Hydrothermal vents >... | reverse complement strand
TCAAAAATTGCGTAATAGTTCCTTCCTTTTGAAAGGATAAATAAATATTTACCAGTTTTGGAATTTGGCTTGTATAAACCTACGATATCATCATTTTCACTATCAAAAACCGAAATAAGAACATTTTCAATATCTGAATCACAGGCTTTTACCTTTCCTTTAACAATGGTAACTGGTTTTTCTTCAGCCTCAGGCAAAGCCATCATATAAATGTCATTTCCACCAAAGCCATCTTCTCTGTAGGATGAAAAATAGGCTCTTTTTCCATCAGGAGTCATTACATAAAAAGCATCATCATCGATTGTATTTACAGGGTATCCTAAGTTTTCTGGTTTTGTCCATGTTCCAAATTCATTTATTTGGCAAGTGAAAATATCAAATCCACCCATGGTTTCATGACCTTTTGAACTAAAGTACAGGCTAATCCCATCATGATGAATAAATGGACCTTCTTCGTCTGATAAAGTGTTAATGGAAGAACCTAAGTTTTTTGCTTTTCCCCAAGTTTTGTCTTCTGCTTTTTCTGATACATATAAATCTAATCCTCCGTATCCTCCCGGACGGTCACTTGTAAAATATAAATATTTACCATCTGCAGATAAAGAAGCGTGTGTTTCACGATATCGTGTATTAATATTTTCACCTAAACTTACGGGAATTGACCATTCATCACCAATCAAATAACTTGTTAAAATAGTTCCACCTTCGTCACTACTATAAATAAATAACTGTTGTCCGTCAGGTGATAAGCCAATTGATGCCTCATGTGCCTCGGTATTAATATTTGAACTTATGCTTTTAGGCTTTTGCCATGAGTTGTTTTCGTTATATGATATATAAATGTCTTCGTTGTATTGCCCATCTGAGTTAAGTTCTTCATTTTCAAAACGCTTACGTCTTGATGTGAAAATCATTACAGATTCATCTGCTGAAATAACAGGGCTATGATCTGAAAAAGGAGAATTTATATTACTACTAAGATTGTTAATTTGCATTTTAACAGGGTCTAGCATTAGTCTTTCACCTGTTTTGCACTGATTTACCTCTTCATTAATTGCTTTTATAAGTTCATTGTTTTTTGTTGTTTCTAATAATGCAGTGTATAATTTAATTGCTTTTTTAAAATCATAATTAGAATGATAAGCTTTTCCAAGGTAAAATTTTGCTTCGAATATAAAGCTTGTTGTATATTTTTTTTTATCTATAACGGCAACTGTTTTTTCAAGATATTGAATTGATTTGGGTTTACGCAATGCAGTGTTTAAATAAGCGTAACCTACTTTAAAATTCAAGTTGGCGTTCTCGGGGTCATCTGCTAATAAACCCGTTCCTACATGAATTGCTTCATCAAAATTACCTTCTTCTATTAATTCATCAATTCGTTCATTTTCTGTTTGTGCTTGTAGTTTTGTGCTTGACAGAACAATTATAAAAAATAAAGAAAGAGTAAGACTAATACCAGTTGTTAGGTACATGTTTAGGGATTTCATAAGCAAAGGTTTTGCAGATTATGTGCTTTTGGTTGAATATCAAATTTACTCAAAAAAATGTTAACTAAGATAAGAAAGTAGATATTTGAACAAATAAAATTAGATAAAGTACCCTGCGTATTATAAATAGCTTCTATTTAATAAATATTTGAATGAAAAACGGATGACTTATTTCTATTCAGGAATAAGTTGTAAAAAAAATATATTTTTGAATGAATCCCTTTTCTTTATCCAATTATATTTTTTACCAGTTATTTTAAAACCTGATTTTTGGAATAATTTAAGACTGTTTAAATTATCTTCGCCAATATTGCAATAAAGCTGATGTAAACCCAGATGTTCAAATGCATAAACCTTAAGTAATTCAAGTGTTTTGCCTGCGTATCCTTTGTTGCGATGCTTTTCATCTGCTATAAGAATACCAATACCTGCCCTGGAATTATGGGAATCTACATCAAATAAATCAATTGTTCCAATTGCTTCTTTTTCGTCAATTAATTCAATAATAAATCGAGCCTGTTTTGCTTCATAAAGATCTTTATGAGCATTTTCTAAATAATTTCGAAGTACAAACTTTGAATATGGCGCAAGTGTATTACTGTATTCCCAAATTGTTGGATTATTTTCCCAATAGTACAATAATTCCAAATCTTCTGGTTCCAGAGCCCTAAGCTTTATTGTATCATCTAGTAATAGTTGGGACATGAAGTGTTCGAAATTAGTTATAGAAAATCATTAATCTCTAATAACAGGTTATTAACTTTTATTCTTTAGTTTCAATACTATTTGATTTAGCTTTTTTATAGTATCTGTCGTATTTTTTATTTTTAAATTCTATTGGAATATTAGACAGAGGTTTTATCAGAAGTGTGTCTTTACCTTGCGCAACTACCCTGAACTCAATTCTACGATTATATTTCATTGACTCTTTGTTCCAGGTGCCATTGGTATTTTTATTAATTGTGATTGGGTTTTCTTCACCATAACCTTGAACAATAACTTGTGTAGGATTTACTTTTTTCTTTGTCAGGTAGGTCTTAACTGCATTTCCTCTTTTAGTAGAGAGTTTATAGTTATAGTAAGCTCTACCACTTGCATCAGCATATGCTCCAACTTCAATTATTGCCTTAGAGTTTGTATTAAGGTAGACTGCAAGTTTATCGAGGCTTTTATTTTTTGGTATTTCAGTGGCATTGTTGTAAGGGAAAAGAATATTTTCAATTTTAATATTTTTATCATAAACAATTCCGTTTTCATCAATATTATCAATATTAACACCACCAGCAAACTCTTGTTCTTGCATCATGCTAAGGTCTTCATCTTTGCACGGTGGATTAACCGGAATTTGAATAACCTTATATAATTGTTGGTAAGCAGCACTTTCAAGTACAAAAAGTTTTTCTGATAAAATTATCTCACCATTTGTTTCAAAAATCACATTATACTTTCCACCTTTTGCCAGAACGAAAAGGAACTTACCCGTTTTTGAGTTAGGTGTATAAATACCAACTACTTCGTCTGTTTCAGAATTCATTACGGTTATTGATACTTCTGGTAAATCTCCTCGGCAAATATATACTTTACCCGTCATTATAGTAATTTTTGACTTTTCTGCTTTTTTCAGACCAATTAAGTAGATATCTGAGCGTCCAAAACCATCTGCTTTTTTCGAAGCATAATAAGCTCTTTGTCCATCAGCTGAGGGTACATAAAAAACATCATCAGATGAAGTATTAATTGGAAAACCTAAATTCTTAGGTAAAGTCCAGGTATTGAATTCATTAATTTGACTGGTGAAAATATCAAAACCACCCAGCCCGCCATAACCTTTGGTACTAAAAAATAGTGTTTTTCCGTCTGCATGAATATAGGGAGCTCTTTCATCTGACGGTGTGTTAATCGTAGGTCCCAGATTTTTTGCTTCTGACCATCCACCGCCGGCCTTTCTATGAGAAACATAAATGTCAAGTCCACCAGAACCACCTTTCCTGTCACTTGTAAAGTATAGACTGTTTCCATCTGCTGATACAGAGGCATGAGTTTCTCTGTATTTCGTGTTAATATTCGGACCTAACTTTTTTGGATTTGACCAAATATCACCTTCCAGATTACTTACATAGATACTTCCTTCATCTTCTGATTTGTATATGTAAAGTCTTTGACCATCAACTGAGAGTCCTATGGATGCTTCATGCTCTGCTGTATTAATGTTGTTACCAATACTAATGGGTTTTGTCCAACTGTCAATATTAAAATAGCTTATATAGATATTTTCATCAAATTCACCATCAGAATTTATTTCACCACCAAGATCATTTTCTCTTCGTGAAGTAAAAATTAAAATAGATTCGTCAGCAGAAACTATAGGGCTGTGGTCAGTAAATTCTGAATTTATAGAGTCACCCATATTGTTGATACTTATTTCAACAGGATTATCAATTAAATCTTTACCTATTTTACATTTTTCTATTTCGCTATCAACAATTGAAATTAGTTTTTTATTTTTTGTCAAATCCTTTAGCTCAATATATTCATTAAGAGCTTCATCAAATCTGTAATTTGATTTATATGCTTTAGCAAGGTAAAATTTAGCTTCTATATATTGATTTGATTTCTTTTTTTTATTTTTCAGAAGAGAAAGGGATTTTTCAATATATTCAACTGCTTTATCTTTTTCATCTGCAGTATTCAGATAACAAAAACCGAGTTTAAAATTAAAATCAGGATTGTCCGGATCCTCCATCAGCATACGATGATAAAGATTTATAGCCCCTGCAAAATTTTCATTATCAACATAGTCGTCTGCAATATAAAATATATCATCATCAGTTTGTGCAATTATAAGTTCTGTGTAACTTAATAAGATAAAAGTACTTATAAATAAAAGCCTTAAAAATAAATAAATGTTTTTTTTATCTGATTTAAGCTTGAAATTTATTTTAGTTATTGAAATCATTCTTAATGATATTTTAGAAATTTATCCAAATTATTGAATACGAAAATTAGTCATAGCAAAAATAAGCAAGTTTTATCAGTAAACATTAGAATAAGTTATTTTATAATTGATTAGAAGCCTATAATTTGACGAAATGTTCAATTTTATAATTATTATATGATAACACAAAAACCATGCACTAAAATTTCAAAGACTTCTACTTGGATCAAAACCTTCAAGAAGGTCAGAGACTCTTTTTAAGAACATGCCACCCAAAGCTCCATCAACAACCCTGTGGTCATATGACATAGACATTACCATAAGATGTCTGATTCCGATGGTATCACCTTGTGGTGTTTCAATAACTGCAGGCTTTTTTTTAATTGCCCCAACAGCAAGAATTGCAACTTCGGGCTGATTTATGATTGGGGTTCCTGTAATATTTCCAAAAGTACCAAGGTTTGTAATGGTAAAAGTACCTCCTTGTATTTCATCTGGTTTAAGTTTATTATTTCGGGCACGGTTGGCTAAATCATTAACTGCTTTTGTAAGCCCCAACATATTTAATTCACTTGCCGATTTAATTACCGGAACAATTAAGTTTCCTGAAGGCAGAGCTGCTGCCATACCAATATTGATATTCTTTTTCAGAAAAATCTTATCGTCTTCAACAGAAATGTTTATCATAGGATAATCCCTAATTGCTTGAACTGTTGCTTCTATAAAAATTGGAGTGTAAGTAATTTTTTCATTATGTTTTTTAAAGAAACTGTCTTTAATTTTGTTTCTCCATTGAACAATATTTGTTACATCTACCTCAATAAATGATGTTACATGGGCTGAAGTTTTTTTTGAGTTAATCATGTGGTTTGCGATTAATTTTCGCATCCGATCCATTTCTATAACTTCAAAATTATTACTTAAAGAAGAAACTGATTTATTAAGTTTACTACTTTTTGAATCTTTTTGCTCAGTCTTTTTTTGTTTTATAAAAGTTAGTAGGTCATTTTTTGTAATACGCTTTTCAGCTCCTGTTCCATTAATTTTATCCAGATCGATAAGTGATACCCCTTCTTTATTAGCTATGCTTCTAACAAGAGGTGATAAAAAATTCCCCTTAGGTGTTTTATTAATATATAAACTGTCTAAAGATATTGTTTTTTCATCGGTATATTCTTTTTCTGTCTTAATCGCTATACTTTCTGTTTTTACAGGAATTGTTTCTGTTTTTTCTGTGTCACTTGAATCTGTATTTGTTCTTATTATAGCAACAATCTCACCTATAGTAACTTCATCACCTTCGTTATATAGAAACTTTTCAATAACACCACTTTCAGATGCAGTTATCTCTGAATCAACTTTATCTGTAGCAATTTCAATTATTGCTTCATCTTCTTCAACTTTTTCACCTATGTTTTTTAAAAATTTTGTGATTGTTGCTTCTGTTATTCCTTCGCCCATTGCAGGTAATATTATTTCTAATTTTGCCATTTCTAATTTTCTTATAATTAAAATACCTTATACAATTTTTTTAAAGAATTTAAAGATAGTAAATATCTTTTTCCTTAATTTATTGTCAGTTGACTTGTTCAGTTTTGAATTAATTTCTGCATGTTCACCAACATCTATAATTAGAAAGTTATTGTCTGTTATGCTTTTTGCCGGAAGAACAATTTTAAAGGCTATGTTTTTTTTGCTCACAGTAAGCATACTGTTAATAATTTCTGTAGTACTTATGTCTCCTAAAACGTATATAACTCTTGAAATTTTATAAAAGTCAATAATTTCTGGTAAACGGGAAAAATTGCCCAAATAATTTACTTTCGTATTTGTTTTTTTTGATAGATATCCAATGATATTAAATTTATTTTCGAAAAAGTCTGATAATTTATCATCATGATTGTCTGCTTCATAAATAACCACCGTTTTTTGTTGTTTTCTGCCCATAAAATCTAAAATATTTATTTTAAAAAGGCTCGTAATTATTCGACTTAAATATAGAATTACAAATGTGGTAACTGTTCCAATTAAAATAATTGCTCTTGAGAATCTATAATGTTCAGGTAATAACGAATAAATAATTAAAATAGCAATACTACCATATATTATTGAGCGGAATAATTTTTTTGAATTAATGTATTTTTGATAGCCACCATTTAATAAAACAAAAAATAGCCAGATAAGAATATAGGCCGGAATGAATAGATTAATAATTTCAGAAGAATAGTAGCCCGGACTTCCAAATTTGTAATTTCCCCAAAGTGGAATAATATAGCGAAATGAGAAAAATATCAAAGTAAAGTCTAATAAAGGCAAAAGAATTTTCCGAGATAACCTTTTTAAGATTGAAATACCTGCACGTAAATAAATCGCCAGATGAATAAAGAATAAAAACCACTTGAGGTTTTTATCTGAATAATGCTTTTTAGCAAAAATACTCATTGCCTGATAAAAAATACGTACATAATTAAGGCTTCCCTTTTTAGTACTTTCACCTTTATAGTGTATAATCGTAGTTTCCGGGAAGTAGTAATTTTTATAGCCTGACTTAATAATTCTATATGAAAGGTCAATATCTTCACCATACATAAAAAAATCTTCATCCAGAAGTCCTGTTTTTTGCAGGGTTTCCATTCTAAGAAACATATATGCACCAGAAAGTACTTCTATCTCTGCAATTTCATTTTTATCAATATATCTTAGTTGATATTTCCCAAAGGTTTTTGATTTAGGAAACAATGCTGAGAGTCCAAAAATTTTATAAAAAGAAATTAAAGGTGTAGGTAATGACCTTTTTGATTCTGGCAGAAATTCACCTTTTCCGTTAATCATTTTTACACCCAACGCACCTGCTTCTAAATGATCATCCATAAACTTGATACATGAGATGAAAGTGTCTTCCGCAACAACAGTGTCTGGGTTTAGAAGGAGGGCATATTTACTTTTGCTTACTGATAGAGCTTGATTACAGGCTGTGGCAAAACCTTTATTGTCTTTATTTACGATTAATTTTATTTCAGGGAAAGAATTTTGAACTAGTTCAACAGAGCCATCAACTGAATTATTGTCAACCACATATATTTCTGTTTCAATACCAATAGATGCTTTTTGTACTGAAAATAAACATTGTTCAAGATGTTTTTTTACATTATAGCTTACAATAACTACTGAAAGTCTCACTTTAAATTAGTAATTAGATAACTAGCAATTAGATAATTAGTAACTAGTTGATTAGTAAAGTTAATATAATTAAAATTTAAGAAATATTGATATCTGATCTAGGTTTTAGATGTTTTAGCTTGAACCCCAATACTACTTATATTGTAATGTTTAAAATATCTCTTAAGATTGGTTTTAATCCGCTAAAGAAAAATTCAACAGCAATTACCATTACAATAAGTCCCATTAATCTCATCATAACTTTATTACCTGTTTCACCTAAAAAGTCAATTATTTTTGAGGAACTTAATAATATTAAATATGTTACGACCATAATCGCAAAAATAGTTCCCAAAAGAATAGCCTTAAGTGTAAAGGTGTTTGCATCCTCCATTAGAACAATTGCATTCGTTATAGCACCTGGACCACAAATCATAGGAATTGCCAATGGAGTTATTGAAATGTCATCAACATAGGTTTTAATATCACTTTCATCAATTTTTGTTTTTCCTAATCTTGCTTGCAACATATCATAGCCAACTACAAAGAAAATTACTCCTCCTACTATTCGAAAGCTGTCAACTGAAATTCCAAAAAAATTAAAAAGGATATGACCAGAAAAAGCAAATGCAATTAATGTAAAAAACGCAATTATTACTGCTTTTTTAGCTGTTTTATTTCTTTCTTTTTCACTTAGACTTGAAGTCATAGTCATGAAAACAGGCATAACACCTAATGGATTGATCAGTGTAAAAAATGAAGTAAAAAACAATAAGGCTATGGTAATATATTCTGTCATTTTAACTATGATTTTGTGATTTTGTTTTTGCTTGCAAATTTATGCTTATTATAATTCTTTACCAAGTTTGAATAGTGCAAAGTTTGCAAAAAAAAGGTAGGTTTATTTTTTGATGAGATTGAGGAGGACAGAATGATTATAAATAGTTTTTTTAGAAACAGCATATTTCTAAATGCTTTATACCTTTATCAAGTATTTTACCTTCACTATTCTTTCATAAATAAAAGTCAGATATTTTATTTATGTTGGGACTGAAATAGGCTCATTATAAATATTCAAAAAAAAAACAGCAGAAGCTGTTTTTAAGGTATTTTTACGATTCGAAAGCCGTAATTATAGTTTGTGTAATGTGGATATGGACCATCTCTGGATGTTACTCTGCACATATCGTCAACATAATACCATGAGCCACCTCTTATAACCCGGAATATTCCCCTGTCAGATCCTTTTGGATTTTTGCTATTTGAAGCTCTGTAACGAGCATATCTGTCATAGCACCATTCCCATGCATTTCCACTCATGTCATAAATGCCAAGTTCGTTTGGTCTTAGTGTCCCAACAGGTCTTGGCCCTTTTTCATATGTGGTTTCATCGTACCAGGCAATTTTGTTAATATTATTAGAACCACTAAATTTATAATTCTTAGATTTTTGGCCTCCCCGGGCAGCATATTCCCATTGAGCTTCTGTTGGGAGTGTATATTTTTTACCTGTTTTTTTTGAAAGCCATTTGCAATAGGCTATTGCATTGTTCCAACTAACATGCAAAATAGGATTTTTACTTTTCCATGTCCATTTTTTTGCATCCGGATGCTCTTCATACCATGAGGTTTTGGGCATTGGTGGCATTTTTTTACCTGTAGCTTTACAAAACGACTGATATTCCTGAACTGTTACTTCATATTTCCCAATATAAAAGTCACTTAAAATAACGGTATGTACTGGTTTTTCATCCGTACTTCCATTGTTATTCCCCATTTGAAAAACACCACCTTTCACAAATACCAGATGAGGTGAAGTTTGTGAAAAAATAAATTGAGTGCTAAAGCTTAATAAAAAGAGACTAATAAATAATTTGTGTTTAATTGTCATTTTCTGAAAAAAATTTATTTGTTCTTTACCACTCTAAAACCATGATTGAAACTGGTAAATCCGGGAATCGGACCATCCCTGTCAGAGACTCTTGCCAAAGCATCACGATAATGCCATGAGCTGCCACGTGTAACTCGATATATTGTGGATGCCGGACCTTTAGGGTTATCTTTAGGACTGTATGTATAATAATTACCGGCATAAAAATCCCAGCACCACTCCCATACATTACCACTCATATCATAGATGCCTAATTCATTAGGTTTTTTTGTACCTACTTTGAAAGGACTTTTCAATGAGGTTGTTTCGTCGTACCATGCTACCTCAGATGGGTTATTACTTCCTGCGTAAATATATCCTTTAGATTTTTGACCACCGCGTGCAGCATATTCCCATTCTGCTTCAGTAGGTAATCTGTATCCATTTTTGCTAAAATCACAAGTTGTTTGGGCACCATTAATTTTATAACATTTTTGCAAACCTTCTTTAGTACTTAACCAGTTACAATATTCAACAGCATCATACCAACTAACATTTTGCATTGGGTGTCCATCTTTCCAACCCCACCATTGAGTTTTTGAAAGGGGGTAGTATATTTTTGTATCAGGATGTCCTTCAAACCATTTGGCACTGGGTTGCTGCGGCATTTTTTTGCCTTTTGCAGCAACATAAGTTTTGTATTCCTTAACCGTAACTTCATATTTACCAATGTAAAAGCTATTTAGTTTTACTTCGTGGCGTGGAAGTTCATCATTAAACTCCATTGCTTTGGTTTTATCTTTAGAAGCATCTCTACCCATTTTATAGGTTCCCCCTTCCACCAGAATCATACTGGTTTGTGCATTGGAGTTTATCCCTACAGAAAGAAATAATACGATAAGATACAAAATTGAATTGCGAAAGTCTTTTTTTCTCATTATCAGATAATTTAAACGAAAGTTCAGTTCAAAAGCATAAAATTAACAAAAAAATCTAATAAATTTTATCAAATTTAATACCTATTTATAATTTTATAATTTTCTAAAATACAAGATTAATAATTAATTCCTTAATAGCCAAAGTATAATCCCTTAACTAATAATACTGTGTATTGGATTTAATCTTCTGTTTGTCAGTATGTAACCTGATGATTTTTTAATTTAATATATATTCAGTACTCAAGTGTTTATGACAATTATTCCTTTTTTGTCATATATTTTATTGAGCACAAATATATTTAATATTATTTAGCAATAAGTTTATTTGTTTTCTTTAACGTCAAATATTCAATCTTATTATTAAAGGCGGCCTTAAGATTACTCTGTTGATAATATTTTAAATGCTGTTCTTCTGTTTTTTGCTCTTCCTTTTATTGTATTGTTATTGGCAATTGGCTTAGTAGCTGCATAGCCTTTAAAACTTAATCTGTTTTTGCTAATATTGTTTTTAATCAAATAGTTATAAACAGATTTTGCCCTATTTGATGATAATGACTGATTGTGAGTTTTGGTTCCTGTATTATCTGTATGGCCTTGAATTTCAATTTTAAGTTGACTGTTTTTATTAAGAAAATAAATTAGGCGGTTTAGTTCAGCAAATGATTTTGCTTTAAGTTTATATTTGTCGGTGTCAAAAAAAATATTTTTTAATACAAAAACTTTATCAATTTCAATTGGTTGCAAAGGAACTTTTATCGTTAAATTGCTGTCCGGTAAATGAAAATAATCAGAATAGGGTAAAAATCCCTTTTTATAAATATTCAATGCGTAATCTTTTTCAGGAGGAAGACAAAATAGAAAGTTTCCGTTTATTTTGTCTGATTTAGTATTTAAAATGAAAGAGTCAGTCAAACTATTTATTTCTATATCAGCTTCCAATGCCATTTTATTTATAGCGTGGTAAACTATTCCTTTTAAAAAAATAGTTTTGTTAGGTCTAATTTCTTTGTAGAGCTCAAAACTGTAAATATCTTTTTGTCCAAAACCACCTTCCATATCAGATGAGAATAGTCCTAATGTGCCATCAGCAGTAACAATTAAACTTTCTT
>Ga0164318_10006286_pt1 | contig 11501 bp, 9 predicted proteins | sample GuaBasSedimGuay9_FD_113734 | JGI IMG/M metagenome (GOLD analysis project Ga0164318, IMG submission 113734) | Subseafloor sediment microbial communities from Guaymas Basin, Gulf of California, Mexico - Guay9, Core 4571-4, 0-3 cm | ecosystem: Environmental > Aquatic > Marine > Hydrothermal vents >... | reverse complement strand
TTTTATGGCACGCCCGGAGGGATTCGAACCCCCGGCCTACGGATTCGAAGTCCGGCGCTCTATCCAGCTGAGCTACGGGCGCGTAAGCTTCAGGAAACTTAAAACCACTGCAGAAATTTAATCTGCAGTGGTTTTTGTGGGTAAATGGGGTGAGTGATGGGACTTGAACCCACGGCATCCTGGGCCACAACCAGGTGCTCTACCAACTGAGCTACACCCACCATAGAAGGTAGATCTATTTATCAGATGGTTTTTATCATTTCAAGATGTTTTTCAAATAAATGCATTTAATATCAATTTACCATCTGATTTTCCGGTAACGATAAAAAACTTGTTATTGACCATGGATATCATTTTTATTACATTTTTTATTCCATTTGCTATCAATTAAGAGGTCAACAACGTGAATAAATTTCTTGTTTTTATTATCAGGGCAATTTTAGGGAGTGTTTTTGCTGTCGTAATTTCCCGGATGTTCAGACCTGAGGCAGGACCGGCGTTTATTGTCGGTCTTGGCATCATTCTTGTGAGTATAACATATCTCATGGAATATTTCAGGATTAAAAAATCCGATACCCAAAGGAAGATATAACAGTGAAACAGATCATACTCGGTACAGCGGGCCATATCGACCACGGTAAAACAAGTCTGGTTAAGGCGATCAGCGGTTATGATACGGACCGTTTAAAAGAAGAAAAACAGCGCGGCATTACCATTGAACTGGGATTCGCCTCACTGGATCTTCCGGGCGGTGCGCATATCGGCATTGTCGATGTGCCGGGCCATGAAAAATTTGTTAAAAATATGGTGGCCGGCGCCACCGGCATTGATGTTGTGGCAATGATTATAGCCGCAGATGAAGGCGTCATGCCTCAAACCCGTGAACATCTCGAAATTTGCACCCTGCTCGGCATTCAATACGGATTTGTCGTGCTTACGAAAATTGATCTTGTGGATAATGAATGGGCTGAACTGGTGAGCGAAGATATCCGCGAATTTGTGGAAGGGACTTTTTTGGAAAATGCTCCGGTAATCCCGGTATCCTCAATTTCTGGAGAAGGAATTCCTGAATTTATCAATACGCTTGACGACTTTTGTTCAAAAATTCCTGATAAAAAACATGGTGGATTGTTCCGGCTTCCGGTTGACCGCGTATTTACCATGAAAGGATTCGGGACAGTTATTACCGGGACATTGATTTCTGGAAAAATATCTGTCGGTGAAACTATAATGATTTATCCAAGCGATACGAAATCAAAAATCAGAGGCCTTCAGGTTCATGACAAACAGGTGAACTCTGCTGAATCCGGTATGAGGACAGCTATCAATTTTCAGGGAATCGAAAAAGCCTCGGTAAATCGCGGTGATGTCATTGCACGGCCGGAGACTTTGAAAAATTCGTACATGCTTGATGTGGAATTTAATCTGCTCAAAAGCAATGAACGGCCTGTTAAAAACCGTGAGCGTGCGAGATTCCATACCGGAACCAGCGAACTTCCATGCAACATTATTCTGCTTGACAGGGAAACCCTTGCCCCCGGGGAGACGGCAATCGTTCAACTTCGCCTTGATTTGCCGGTCGTCTGCGTTAAAGATGATCATTTTGTGATCCGAAGTTATTCACCGGTTCGCACCCTTGGCGGTGGACGGATTTTAAATCCAGTACCCGTAAAGCATAAACGCTTTAAAAAAGACATTAACGCCCACCTTCAATCCCTGACAAACGCTGACAACGAATTGCTCATTGAGCTTCATGCAAAAATTGCCGGTTATGCTGAAATAAAATACGCTGATCTGCCGATAATGACAAACCTTTCAGGCAAACAATTAGACAATGCATTACAATCTCTGATGTCCAAACGTATGGTCATTCAAACAGACAAAGAATTTAAACGATACATTCATAAAAATACATTGACGGCGTTTAAAAAAACTGTGTCGGATCTTTTATCAAAATACCATGAGACACACCCGTTAAAAAACGGAATGCCCAAAGGGGAACTGTCTTCCAAATTCCCACCGATATTAAGCGACAAGCTGTTTAATCAGATGCTGAATATGATGACAAAAGCCAAAGAGATCATCATTTCGGAAAATACAATTCAACTGCCTGATCACCGGGTTACACTCAAGGCCGACCAGTCAGATGTTAAAGAAAAAATAATTGATACGTATTTACGAAATAAACTCCAACCGCCCTATTTTAAGAAACTGGTAAAAACCTTAAATCTTGATCCAGCTGATTCTAAAAATGTGCTCATGTTACTTGTAAATGAAGGGACGATTATTAAGGTAAAGAATGAACTCTTTTTCCATGCGGATGTGATCGAAGAATTAAAAAATCGCCTCATTGATTATTTGAAGTCAAACACCGAAATCAGCACACCCCAATTTAAAGAGATGACAGGGGCTTCAAGAAAGTATACAATCCCCCTGCTGGAATATTTTGATGCCAGCAATGTAACGATACGAATCGGCGATCTTAGAAAACTCAGAAAACAGTGATGAAACCAAGGTATTTATAGGAGGAAATGTAATGGCAGACACATCAAACAACGCTCAAACAGATAATCAGGATAAAGGGTTTCAAGCCTTTATGTGGATTCGCATTATTGGGGGCCTTTTTGTTGCAATTATATTAATCTGGGGCGTCATGAAACTGTTTGATTATATAAACCCATCCGAAAAACATGGCACACCTGAAACATTATATTCGACAAAATCCCAAGAGACGCGCAAGCCACATGAAGTCCCGGGCCATAAGCAAAAAATAAATAAAAACCAGGCGATGCCTGGAATTGAAACATCGCACACTTCAACTGGCGGGTTCGGACTTGCAGAACACAAAGGGCCCACAGGTGTGGCATTTGTCGAAGCACTCGTCGCTCCCCTTGAATATGAATTAACCGAAAGGTTCTGGGGATGGCGGCCAAATGATATCATCAATATTACCGATAATGTAAACGAATACCAACTGGGTGTACTGGAAGTAACCAGGCGGGCAACCACCCGGCTGACTGAAAATATTTCCCGGACCGGAAGCACTGCTGCATTAAATACACACCTGGAACGCGCAATGAATTCACTTATGATCAGATCTGACAGATATCTGTTCCCGTCCGCTGAAAATCAGTATCGCCAGGCCATAGGCAATTTAAATCGATACAAGGAACAACTGATCAGCAATGAAGCGTCCTTTTATACCCGTACAGACAATTTAATTCCTTTGCTCAAATCCCTTGAAGAGCTGCTGGGCAGTTGCGATGAAAATCTGGTGAAAATCAATGAGGACAACGGCAAACCGGTGAGCACGTTTAGCGCTGATAATTATTTTTATTATGCCAAAGGAGTGGCAAACGCCATATTACCCATCCTTCATGCCGTGGAAAAGGATTTTGATAAAATCCTGGTGACCCGCGGCGGCACTGAAGTAATGGAGCATGCCATCGAATCATGCCATCATGCCTCGCAAATAGATCCGTGGTTGTTTGTCACTGAAGGAAGCCTAAACAGTATAATAGCCAACCACCGGGCCAACATGGCGGCACATATCAGCCATGCCCGGTTTTATCTGGGATTGCTGGTTGAAACCTTATCGACTTAGAGGAAAGGGGGTTAGGCTGAAGGTAGAAGCTGGAAGTCCCGTACGCAATCTGTCCCCGGAATTAATTACGCTTACTCATGATGAGTCCACATTCTTAAAACATGAATAATTTTTTTTTCACTATTCACATCATAAACCAGCCGGTGCTGAATATTTATGCGTCGGGAATAAAACCCACTCAGATTACCAACAAGTTTTTCGTATACAGGAATCAGCGTGTATGCGATTGTTGGGTGATATTCTTTAGAAGCGTTTCATTCACCCATGCATTAAGGCTTTTCCCTGTCTTTCTTGCTTGTATGGCAATTGTTTTATGAAGTCCAGGATCTACACGAACTATGAACTTACCAGAATACGGTTTTTCAGGATCTTCTCCTCGTTCAGTACAGAATTCAAGATAATCTTCGATTGAATCATGAAAAGCTTTCCGCAAGGCTTCAACTGTTTCACCCTCAAAAGTGATTACATCTCGCAAATTAATGATTTCTCCGTAAAAAATATTAGCCTCGTCATCAAATTCAACCTTTGCAAAATATCCTTTATATTCCATCATGGTTTCACCCCCGCTTCTTGCAGGAATCTACGGACTGACTTTACAGCCCCCTTGTTAGTTATCCGATTTGGATGGGGCCGATGAAATACAGCTCGAACCTCATTGAGTGCAACCCTTACACGTGAACCCCTGCCCTCTGAAATATCAGCCCCAAGTGCGGTGAATATGGATTCAATATCCAGCCAAGAAATATCCGATCTCTCAGGCTTTTCGAATATGCGTTTTAATATTCGCCGCTGCTTATTATTCATAAAAATATAATATCATTTATTGATACTATGTCAAGAAAGTATTTCTCCGACTCGTGCAAAATTCAGGTATTAAATAATCATAATTCAAGATGTGATAATCCAAGCTTCAATAAATAAGAACCGAAAAAATCCAACTTCACGCAATTATATCTCCTCAATAAACCGTGCGGCAATGCTGTCTGAAAATCGCATGCCGGAAGATGTTAACCGGCAGTGCCCGTCAACGATTTTTATAAATCTCTTTGACTCAAACAAATCCACCACATGCCCGAATGATTGATTAAAACAAACATCAAACCGGGTTTCAAAATCAGCCATGCAGATCCCTTCCACACACCTTAATCTTAGGTAGATAACTTCCATCATCTGCTGCTTTGTATCTAATATTTCCGTTTCCGCAACAGGACGCTGGCCTGCTTGTATTCGTTGCATATATTTGTTAACAGACCGCACATTCCAGGACCGGCAATTATCAATAAACGAATGGGCAGAGGGTCCTAAACCGATATACGGAACATTAGACCAGTATTTTTGATTATGAGAGGAACGGGTTTTAATTGATGATGCAAAATTCGACACCTCATACTGCAAATACCCATTTTCTTCTAAAAACCGGGCGGTAAAATCAAACAATGCACCGGTTTTACCTTCTGAAAGCGCTTTAAATCGTTTATACATCAGATCCATTGTCATAGGGGTATCCGGTTCATAGGTGAGCATATAACAGGAGAGATGTTGAGGCGTAAATTTCAGTGCTGATTCAAGGTCGAACCGCCATGTTTTTTCAGTCTGTTCCGGAAGACCATAAATGAGATCAAGCCCTATATTTTCAAACCCGGCCCGCCGTGCATCCTTGATACAGCAAACAGCGTCATCCGCCGTATGTATCCGGGAAAGAAAATCAAGGGACTGATCTGAAAAAGACTGCACACCGATATTTATCCGGTTAACCCCGGCTTTACGATAACCTGCAAATTTTTCAGGTGTTACGGTTCCGGGATTCACTTCCATGGTGATTTCCGATGCGGATATTACACAAAAACGATTGCATATCGTGTCAATGAGACATCCAATATTTTCAGGATTAAGAAGCGAAGGCGTACCGCCACCGATATAGATGGTATCTACATCAGATACCGGCGCATCGACCATTTTCACTTCCCGAACAAGCGATTGAACAAAAGACGGGATTATTTCCAGATCTGTAATGGAATAAAAATCACAATATGCACATTTTTTCACGCAAAATGGAATATGAATATAAATTCCGGTATTTTTTTCATGGTTTGCATTCACAAGGATATTTGTCAAATTACGCTCATTGATAACATAATACCAAAATACAAGACTACGCCGACTCCAGATCATCTAATTCCATTAATCTTTCATCAAATGACATCCGTTTCGCCTCAACAATTTCCGATAATTTTTCAAACTCCGCAAAATCCCGATCAATAATCCCCTGGCACTGATAAATCTGCTGCGACAATTCTGCAATTTGACTTCCCATATTCTTCTCAGTGGCTGTCTGCATATTCTCATGCAGCTTTCTCAGTTTATTTTCATGATGATCAATACGATTTTCAATTTCATCAATCCTGTTTTCCAACGGCCTTACCGCTTTTCCCCTCTCGGAAATCAAAGCAGACCGAAGACGCCTGATTTCTTTTTTATTTAACTTAATTTCCTTTTCTTTATTTGAAACATCTTTAATAATCTTTTCAGCATGATCATCGTCCCCCCATCCGCCCGTATCCAGAAATCTCTGATAGTCGCCTTCAAAAACATGGACGCCGTTGTTTTGAAATACGATCAGACGCCGGGCCACGGCGTGGAGAAACATTTCATTATGGGTAACCATCACAACCGCCCCTTCAAACTGATCAATGGCCGCAAGAAGCGCATCACATGATTCCATGTCAAAATGATTGGTCGGTTCATCCAGCAAAAGAAGATTAATGGGCGTACAAAGGAGTTTACCCAGCATCACCCGGCTTTTTTCACCGCCGGATAATACACCGATTTTTTTTAACGCCAGGTCTCCCTCAAACAGCATGGCCCCACAAATATTGCGGGCGGCCTGACGATCCATGTCCGGGCTTGTATATAATATTTCTTCTTCAACAGTCTTTGAATTTTCTAATGTTTTGATATTGGTCTGCTCAAAATATCCCGGCGTCACATCCGGATGAAAGTGAATCCCACCGGTAGTTGGTTTTAACCGTCCACCAAGGAGTTTTAAAAAAGTTGTTTTCCCTGCTCCGTTTTTGCCGATTACACATATCCGGTCTTTCGGATTAACGGTTATATTAACATTTGAAATTAATTTAATTTTTGGATCATAAAAAAAACCAAGATCATTGACATTGAAAAGATGTTTACCGTTAAAGGGTCTGTCCCGGAAAGAAAAATCAAGGTTTTTTAATCTTTCCAGTTTTTCATTTTTTGTTAATTTGCTCAATGTCTTAACGCGGGACTGGACAAGGCCGGCAAGCCTTGCTTTTGCCCTGAAACGCGTTATAAACACTTCCATTTCTTTACGCCGTTTTTCTTCATTAGTGCGCGTCTTTTCATGTATCTCTTCTTCCTGGGCAATCTGCATATAATATTTTTCAGTATTGCCGGGAATCTTGCGTATGTTTTGCCTGTGAATTCCCAGAATATGGGTCACCACGGCGTCCATAAACCCTCTGTCATGAGTGATAATAAAAACTTCCCGCGGCCAGCAAATTAAAAATTTTTTTATCCAGCGAATCGACGTAATATCCAGATAATTTGTCGGTTCATCCAGCAATAACAAGTCCGGTTCTGACAGCAGCACCTTGGTCAGGTTCAGTCTCACCTGATAGCCGCCGGATAATTCTGTCGGCGGACGATTCAAATCTTTTTCACTAAAGCCCAGACCCGCAAGAATTTTTTCCACTTTCCATAACTGAGATGCAGCATCTTCACAAAGCCCTTTTTTCCCTTCTTCCAGTACCGTATCTTCCGTAAAATCCATCTCCTGTTTCACATAACCAATCCGATAGTTTTTAGGAACGGATATATTACCGGTATCTGCTTCTTCACGCCCGGAAATAATTCGAAAAAGCGTTGTCTTGCCATGGCCGTTTCTACCCACGAGTCCCACCCGCTCGCGGCGATTGATTTTAAAACTGGCATTTTTAAATAAAACGGCAGCCCCGAAACTCTTTGAGAGATTATCAACACTGATCATGAATTTAATAAAACTTTGATATTAAGAATATTAATGAAAACCGAAAAAGGCGTGAGAAATTAAACTAACCGATTAATCAACAGATGTATCCTACCCGTTCACGTGGGTGCAACTTCTGATGCAGTGTCAACCAATGAATGATTACGATGCATCAATCCCCATTTTGCTGCACCGATATCGAAACGACCTAAGACTGATACCGAGCAGATCTGCTGCACTGTTCTTATTCCCGTGGGCGCATTTTAAAGCTTTTTCGAGATATGCCTGCTCAATATTTTCTAATATTTTCTCCAGCAAAACCCCGTTGGCGACCTCATCCAAATCAAACCGCTGATTTTTAATTCCTTCTATCCATCTGCGTTTATGAATTGAAAGGGAAAGACTATCCGGTAATATAATATTTGTATTGGAAAGGGCAACGCTCCGCTCAATGAGGTTCTCCAGTTCACGGACATTTCCCGGAAAATCGTATTTCTGTAACAAATCAACTGCGTAAGAAGAAATTTTAGTAATTTCCTTTCCGGATTCTTTTGCATACTTTTCAAGAAAATACTGGGCAAGGGCACGCAGGTCCCCTTTCCGGTCTCTTAAAGGAGGAACTTTTATTTCAATCACATTAATCCGGTAAAAAAGATCTTCTCTGAAATTCCCGGCAATCACTTCATCCTCAAGTGTCTTATTCGTCGCTGAAAGGATACGAATATCAACTGAGGTATCCTTGTTGCTGCCAACCGGTTTGAAAGCCCTTTCCTGAACTACCCTGAGCAGTTTGACCTGCATGGCTGGACTCAATTCTCCGATTTCGTCTAAAAAAAGGGTCCCTGTATTTGCCGATTCAAAGAGCCCTTTTTTATCCTGAGAAGCACCGGTAAAAGCGCCCTTTTTATATCCAAAAAGTTCACTCTCGATCAGGGTTTCGGGAATACTTCCGCAATTAATCACAATAAAGGGATTTTTGCTGCGATCACTCTGACGATGAATGGCCCGGGCAATCAATTCCTTTCCGGTTCCGCTTTCGCCTGATATAAGCACATTGGTTTTCGTCCTGGCTATCTGTTTGATCACTTCATATATATGCTGCATTCGGGGGCTGTTTCCCACCAGCAGGCCGAAATGAAAACTTTTTTTAAGCTCGTCATCAATACTTTTCTTCTCATCAGGCAGGGTGCGTAACTCAAGGGCCTTTGTGATGGTCTGTTTTAACTCCTGATTGTCAAACGGTTTTGGAAGGTAATCATAGGCGCCGTCATTCATGGCGTCCACTGCATTCTCCGCAGTGGCATAAGCGGAAATCATAATTACAATGGATGTTGGGCTGATTGTCTTGGCCCTTCGCAACACCTCAAGGCCGCTGATATCGCCCAGCCGAATGTCGCAAAGAATCAGATCATAATTATTTTTTTCAATTAATTGATTTGCGAGAATTCCATTTTCAGCACATGAGACCTCATACCCTTCCCTTGCCAGCATTAATTCCAGAAGTTCCCGCATGCTGAGTTCATCATCGACAATGAGTATGTGTGCGCCGTTTGAATCCATTAAAAAAATTCACTTAGGATTGTTAATCGGGTAAAAAGTTAAATTTTTTGTCGTTTTTGACACAAAGGCCAAGTCACTACCTAAATTAAAATACTACCGACGGGCTCGTAAAAAGCTCCGTATGCAAGGCGTGTAAGCCGGGAAAGGCTGAGGCGTACTTTTTTGTACGTTGAGGGCTTTCACGGCGAGCACAACGCAGCAGACGGACTTTTTACAAGCCCGTCAAGATCAAATTTCAAAAACCACACGGCCGTTGACGATTGTATACACAGCCCTTCCCGTAAACTCCCATCCATCAAACGGAGAATTTTTACTTTTTGAATAACCGCGGTCAACATTATATGTCCAGGTCCGGTTGGGGTCAATAATCGTCAGATCGGCTGCTGATCCGACCTCAATATCATTGGATAGTCCGAAAAACCGGGCGGGATGTTTAGACATCTTTTTGATCAACATCTCAAAGGATATTACCCCGTCTTCAACCAGTTTAAGTCCTAATGACAAAGATGTTTCAAGGCCGATGATGCCATTGGCCGCCTTATCAAATTCAACTTCTTTTTCTACAATCGAATGGGGCGCATGGTCCGTTACAATCATATCAATGGTTCCATCTGCAAGCCCGTCATGGATCGCTTTTTTGTCTTTTTCGGATCTAAGCGGCGGATTCATTTTCATATTCGTGTTATATTCGCAAACCGCTTCATCCGTCAGCGTAAAATAATGGGGTGCGGTTTCAGCAGTAACAGCAATTCCTCGCTTTTTCGCATCACGAATCGCGCAAACTGATTCTTTCGTACTGACATGAGCAATATGGACCGGGATGCCGGTTAAGTCACTTAAGGCGATGTCCCTTGCGACCATAACACTTTCTGCGGCATTGGGAATTCCGGAAAGACCCAGCCGGGTTGCCGAAATGCCCTCATTCATCACGCCAGCTGAAAGATCATATTCCTCACAATGTGATATAATCTTTAAACCCACGCCTTTTGAATATTCAAGGGCCCGGCGCATCAGTTGCGAGTCGGAAACCGGAAAACCATCATCTGAAAGCGCGACGGCACCGGCTGCTTTAAGTTCTCCGTATTCGCTTAATTCCTGTCCTTTGAGTCCTTTACTGATGCCGGCGACCGGATGCACGTTAACGGATCGGCATTGCGCAGCCGTCCTGATGATATATTCAGTAACCTGCCGATTATCATTGACCGGGTTTGTATTGGGCATACAGCAGATTGAAGTAAATCCCCCGGCGGCTGCGGCATTAATTCCTGTTTCTATGGTTTCCTTATATTCTTCACCAGGCTCTCTTAAATGCACATGCATATCAATCAATCCCGGGACAACAATACAGCCTGTTGCGTCAATAATCCGATCTGACTGTTTTTCATTCCCAGGCATATTATCACAGGATGGCTTGAATTCCGGCTCTTTCAACGCTGATATCCTGCCATTCTTGATGAAAATATCAGTCACCGCATCCATATGGCCCGGATCAATAACATGACCACCCTTAATGATCATCTGCATGTCTAATCCCTCCGGCAAGCAAATATAAAAGGGCCATTCGTAACGCAACGCCGTTGGTCACCTGATCCAGAATAACTGAATTCACATAGTCGGCCGCTTGGGAAGAAATTTCCACGCCCCGGTTAAGCGGCCCCGGATGCATGATCATCACATCCGGTCTGGAATCCTTTATCCTCGATAATGTCAATCCGTATCTGCTTGCGTATTCACGCTCTGAAGGAAACAAAAAACGCTGCTGCCTTTCTTTTTGAATCCTGAGCATCATAATCACATCTGCCCCGTCAATGACTTCGTCCATATCATTGAAAACAATGGCGCCTAAAGATTCGATCCCCACCGGAATCATTGTCGGCGGCCCTGCAATCCTGACTTTTGCGCCCATCTTGGTAAACCCGACGATATTGGATCGGGCCACCCGGCTGTGTGATATATCTCCGACAATAGCTATATTCAAACCCTTCAGATCGCCCTTTTTTTCTCTAACGGTCATCATGTCAAGCAGGGCCTGAGTGGGGTGTGCATGCATGCCGTCACCGGCATTAATAATTGAGGTTGAAATTCTTTTCGCCAGTAAATAAGGCGTACCGGCCGATGAATGACGAATTACAATTACGTCCGGGTTCATGGCTTCAAGGTTTTTTGCCGTGTCCACAAGGGTCTCCCCTTTTATCAGACTGCTGGCAGATGCGGAAATTGAAATTGAATCCGCAGACAGCCGCTTTGCCGCCACATCAAATGATATCCGTGTCCGGGTACTTGGCTCGTGAAAAAACAAAACAATAGTTTTGCCCCTTAAGGTCGGGACCTTTTTAA